>Ga0310786_10001537_pt1 | contig 37150 bp, 45 predicted proteins | sample AusTroGonzalo_MG_FD_203881 | JGI IMG/M metagenome (GOLD analysis project Ga0310786, IMG submission 203881) | Bovine rumen microbial communities from tropical cattle in Woodstock, Queensland, Australia - Gonzalo_03 (v2) (version 2) | ecosystem: Host-associated > Mammals > Digestive system >... | reverse complement strand
AAGCACAGCGCATGGGGCAGCGTATCACTGCCCTGCGCAAGTTGGAGGGCATCAGTCAGCAGGAACTGGCCGACCGTGCGGGGCTGACCCGTCAGCACATCGGGCGCATCGAGAAGGGCGAACTGGTAAGCGTGGCCTACGTCACCATCCAGCAGATTGCAGAAGCCCTCGGCATGACCGTTGACATCATCGACCCAGGACTCCAAGACTTGGCACCGCTGAAAAGACTGACGTGAGCGTATGGAAGAGATTTGGAAAGACATTGAAGGCTACAAAGTTTGTATGAGGTGAGCAACCTCGGACGGGTGCGGTCACTTGGTCGTACCATTATGCGACGGACGAGGTGGGGCAGCGTGAAGCCTTACACCATCAAGCCTCGAGAGTTGAAACACAAGATTTGCCAAGGAGGTTATCACCAGGTGGGGCTGTTCGACATCGACGGGGTGAGCAAGCCGTTCAAGGTGCATCGGCTGGTGGCTCAATACTTCGTGCCGAATCCTGAAGGGCTGCCGGAGGTGAACCACAAGGATGAGGACAAGGACAACAACCGTTCCGACAATCTGGAGTGGGTGACGCACATCGAGAATTGCAACCACGGAACGCGCAACGAGCGGAGCAAGGGCAAGCGGTCGAAGCCCGTGCAGCAGTTGGACGCTGACAACAATATCGTGGCGGAATACCCCAGCATCATCGAGGCTTCGAGGGCGACGGGTATTCAGCGCACACAGATTCGCGGTTGTGTCCATCAGCGGAAGGAATACAAGACCGCTGGCGGTTATCGTTGGAAATTCAAAGAACAATAAGATATGCAAGATTTTGAAGATTATTGGAAAAATAAAGCGCAGTGCCTCTCGGATATTCGGGAGGCACTGCCTCGTTATGCGGAAAGGCTGAACGAGTGCGACGAGCGACTGATGCTGTACATCGAGGACGCTATCAGCAACAACGCATCACACTCAAATTACTATGAGCTTTTGGGCATCCGCAAGGAACTGAGACTGATGGATAGTTACGCAATGGACATCCCACGAGTGCAGCGCACATTGCGAGCCATCGAGGGCAGTTGGGAGAATGGTCGTCACGTCAAGGGCGGTCTGAAGTTCTCCACCCCTCGCGGTTCGCAGCATGTCCGACTGATGCCGTTTCAGGTGTGGCTCATCTGGTGTATCTATTCCTTCAAGGTGGATGTCCCAATGGAGCGCGAATACCACGAGGGAGACGCGCTGCTGCCGACGGAATGGGTGAAGGACGGATGGGTATGGGACACCCGCAGGCTGACACAAGAAAGCCATTGGTTTTTGACTCGTAAATCCGGCAAAACGGAACTTGGCGCGGCGGTGGACTTCGTGGAGGTATGTTTCCTCGGAGATGTGAACGGTCAGGCACTTATCGTAACGAACTCTTCAGAGCAGAGCCGCATAGCATTTAAGGCCATCAAGGAGTTTGCCATGCAAGTCGATCCTACGTGCATCAACCGTATGGGCGGAAAATTTTTCCGTCTCACCAGAAACGAGATGAACTGGCAGCCCGGCTTGAAGATGAAGGGCGAAATCAAGTGCATGGCAGCGGGTAAGACCCCGAAGGACGGTCTCTATGCATCAGTGGTTCATGCCGACGAGCACGGTCAGGCTCGATATATCAATGGTTCCAGTGATATGCAAGCGGCGGTTGATACCTGCTTCGGCTCTACGGGTCCGCGACGTGAAAAACTGCTGCTTCACACCACCACAGCAGGACGCATTCAGAATGGGCCATATAAGGCAAAGTTGGAGCAGGTGGAGCAGATGTTGGAACGGGAAATGGACTATCCGCTGGGCGAGCCACACCGCACAGATGAAGACGTGTGGACTGCATTCCTATTGCAACTTGACAAGCCTGAAATCACCGACGACCTCTCGAAGCTCGACGACACGGAGTTGTTCAAGAAATGCAACCGCAGCATCGGGACGACGGTGCAACCCACTTACTACCGCGAGCGTCTGCATGAAGCAGCCATGAGCGAAGACACCAAGCAGGAGGTGCTTTCCAAAGACATGAACATGTGGCAATCAGACCGCTTTGTGAAGTGGCTTAGTGGCGACCAGATACGACCGCGACAGATTGAGCGGCGGATAGACCATTGTAAATATGCCGACGGTTGGAATGTGTTTGTCGGCCTTGATTTCGGTGGAAATGATGACCTCTTTGCCATCTCTTACCTTGGAGTCAACTACAATCAGAACCAGCCAGCAGACAACCGTATGTTCGCCGATTGTGACGTGTGGATCGTGGAGAAGGCTCTGAATGAAAGTCCGAACCGCCAGTTGTACGAAATGTGGATTGAGCAGGGATGGCTGAAGAAGTGCCCTGGCGAAGTATTTAATCCTGACCTCGCCATCAACGACCTGATGTCGAAGAACCAGCAGGGCTTGAACCTGTTTATGTTCGGTTACGACCCAGCGCAGAGCATCCAGCCCATCAACACCATCAAGGCGTGGTTGCAATCCCTCGGCATTGACGCGGCAACCATCAAACGCATGGTAGTGCCCGTGCCGCAGTCGTTCGTCAACATGAACGGACTGATCCAAAAGTTGGAGTGGCTGCTATTGGGTCAGGAGTACAACATCGACAGCGGCGGCTGGAGTTACACCAACGACACGCCGTTTCTCTATCTCTCCAACAGCCCTCTCTGGCCCTGGTGCTTCGGCAATGCGAAGGTGGAGATTTCATCATCTGAACTCCGCGCCATTCGCAAGACCCAGCAGCACACGAAGATAGACCCCATCCATGCGCTCCTCGATGCCTGCTATGTGTTTGATTTGAGCGAAGGGAATGTGCAACAATGAAGTTATTAACCAATTAAATTTTTATCATTATGTATCTTAACACGACGTACAAGGCTTTCGTAGCCGAGACCGCTGCCAAGGTTGCAGCAGAGATTAGCAGAGAGTTCACAATCAAAAACGACGTGTCTATGCTTGAAATGGATGACACCGCCGAAGAGATTTCCATTGCCGCAGTCAACGTGGCCGGCCATCTTGCGCAGAAGCTCGAAGAATGGTGGGAGAGCAAGGGCGACCGATCGACCGTAATGTTCGACCCGGCAGATTCGCCGACAACACGCATCGAAAACGAATTGGCAGACATTGCCCAGAAGTTGGAAGACATCGAAATGGAAATGGAACGCGAATACGACAACGAGCATGATTGTTGACTCGATGACCCACGAGGAGGTGTACGACGAGCTGGCACGTGACCGCGAGGCGATGACGCGCTGGTGGCGGCACACACTGGACGCGCAGCGGAGGCGGGTACTGAAAAGCACCCGCTTCCCCGTCCACATGTGGTTTGACTACACCTCGCCGCGCAAGATTCGTTACCTTTTCTTTACACGGATGTACGACAAACGGATGAAGCGCATCCTGACGGGCATTGCCGTATTGCGACGGATGGCCGACGGGATTACCATCTACACCGACTGGCTCGACGACCAGATGCTCATCCGTCCGATGGTGCTGATTCCGCATTTCTGGAAGCAGTATGCCGCGCGAGCAAACGTCCCGAAGTCGGGCATCGAACTCATCCGCCACTACTTCGAGCATAACGCACACGGAAAGGACACGCACAATCAGCGCGTAGTCGGACGGTCGGTTAGATGGAACGGAGAAGAGCACCAGAGCTGCTGCGTGCCCGACGGCGTGTTGCTCGGACAGGTGTACGGAGACATCTACGTGGTGAAGACTTTTATCACCTACGACATGTGCAGCGGCATTCAGGAGAAGGAATTTGCCTCGTGCCGCGAGCAGATATTGACCGACCGAAATTTGTACGATATTGCAATGGAATGTTATAATTATTAAGAAATTATGAGCGAAACATTAAGGCTCAGAACTTTGGCACGAAAAAGCGTGTTCTGGTTTGGTAAATGGAATATGCACAGCGTCCAGCAAGTGCTTGACCTAAATGGATACCGATCCCTACGGTGGTATTATTTTAACTGTTCGATGGTGTCGTTCTTACCTGACATCCTCGACGAATTATGGATAACCGAGGAATGGCGTATTGAGAAGCCTGGCACCGACCCCGAGAGGGGCGAAGCGTTGGAAGATAGCATTCAAAAGAAATACAACCGCAAGCTGGCCGCTATGTACAAAGAAGATGCGGAAAACGCCATGCGGATGCACAAGAACCACCAGAAGCATATCGACATCTATGCCCGCGACAAAAGGCGCATGATGAAGTTCCAAGACAAAAAGACGTACAGCAAGGCGTCGATGCAGTGGAAAAATCAGGGACATTAACAATGGAAATCATATTACCAGACAACGAACAGGCCGGTGCGCTCATCGAAAATGCCTGGCAGGACTTCTGCAACGACGCCCGTTCGCAAGGCTACGACATCGGTGAGCAGACGGCAGGCGGATGGGCGAAGGATTGCTTCGCAGCCGGTTACGTCTATGGCCACAATGACATCATGAACATCATTTACGACCAGGTGAAATCAGACAAAGAGATTCATCAAATCATTAACCCACAAAACAAGGAACAATGACACGAGAAGAAGCCATCAAGCGATGGTCGGACATCGCCGAGACGGTGTTCTGGGCTGAAGAGAGAATCGCAAAGGAATGGGACTCACGGCTACGTGCCGCTCCTGGAATGCCGCGAGAAGAGCAATATCAGTTTGCCAAGTCGTACTGCCGTGCCATCGCTGTAGAGATACTGAGCCGCACGAGCGACGAGGAACTGGCCAGAATGTGTTAAAACTTAGAAACAATGGAAAAGAGTAAACCCAAAGACAGGGAGATGAACGACGCCCTGCGCGAGTATTACGAGTTTCAGCAGCAGTACGGCGGCTGTGGGCGTCCGTTCTTGTTTGCCGTGGTGATTGTGGTGATGCTACTGCTGACCAGCTGCCGCACGGTGACGAAGGTGGTCGAGGTTGAGCGCGTCCGCACCGATACCGTCTATAAGGCCAAGACCGAGAAGGAATACGTCTATCGCCATGACAGCATCTACATTCGCGAACATGGCGACACGATGACGATCGACCGCTGGCACACAGTCTATAAGGACAGGGCTGTCCATGACACCGTGCGCGAGCTCCGCCACGACAGCATCCCCGTTCCCGTCCCCGTACCCGAGTATGTGCCTTGCCCGCTGACATGGTGGCAGCAGACGCGCATGACGCTGGGCGACCTATCGCTCATCGCCCTGCTCATCACCGGCGCAGTCATTATTAGTAAGAAACGAACACGGATGTAATTATGGCAATGCAAGAGATTAAAGGATTTCCCCTTTATCGAATTGACCTGGAAACAGGCGATATTTTCAACTGGCGAGGAACGAAGATAAATGTCAGCCATAAAAAATCATTCATGATACGACAGGGCAACACCTATCGGAGAGTGACCTACAACCGCCTACTTTACGCGGTACATATGGGAGTCGATTACGATTCCATCCCGAGTCAGTATAACGTAACAAGAGAGGGAATCGTCGAAAAATGCGACATGTTAAAATGGGCGCACAAGGCGCGGCAGGATGCAGCGGCTAACCGTATGGACTATATTCGTCGGAAGAAGAAAGAGATTCAGATCATGGAAAGCGTCTATCGAACGGGCAACATCCACAAGGCAATCGCCTACGTCGAGAGTCAGAAGCCGTTCCTCGTAAAAAAATATATGCTCAGGTACGGCGTGTCGTTCTCGAAAGCAGACAGCCTGTTTGCCGAAGCAAGCCTTATATTATATAATAGGATAGGGTCAAGCAAAAATACAGTGACAGAAATGACGATGACGCTGTTCGGTCTCATGGGCAAAGTCAACAAAAAACGTCGCCAAGTTCTGAGCATCGACGGTGATGAGAAGCTGTGTCGGAATACGGATTTGTACTAATAGTATACTTTTATCCGGGTAATACTATACTTTTACTCCGAAAATAGTATAGGAAGACTAAAAATGTCCTTTTGGCTGGGCGCATTTGCGCCCGGCTTTTTTGTGCCCTTTGGTAAACCCAAAGCGCAAAGGCCGACGAAAGGAAAAGATGAAATAGAAATGGATGTGACATTATCGGACATTATCAGTGTAACCGGATTGCTGATTGGCGGCAGCGGCATCGGGTATTTCTTCCACTGGCGGCTGTCGAAACGTCAGGAAATCGCCAAGACCAAACAGGAAGAGGCAAACGCAATGCAGGCCGAGACAACGGCGGTGAAAGAGGTGCAAGACGTCTATCAGCAGCTAATCACGGACATCAAGACCGACCGCGACGAGCAGAAGGCGTACATCAACGAACTGAAGGAAGACCGCCGGCATCTGCGCGATGACCGCGACGAACTGCGAAAGCGTCAGGATGAATTGGAAGAACAGGTGCGCAGCCTTCAGCGCGACGTTGCTCGCAACGGACGGCAGGTCGAGAGCATGCGCCCTTTGTTGTGCGGGCTGTTAGGTTGCAAGAACCGAAAGCCCGTGACCCTGACAGAGGAGTTGAACAATAAACAGCCGAAACAATGAGCGTGATATACAAACGTGGCAGCGCGGGCAAAGCCGTCGCCCGCATCCAACGGGCACTCCACATCTGCCCGGACGGGAAGTACGGGCCGCTGACAGAGGAAGCCGTGCGCGAGTTCCAGACGGTAAACAAAATCACCGCCGACGGAATCTGCGGCATGCGAACGCTCATGCTGCTGGGACTGGTGAGCCTCCTGCCGAAGTCAAAGCGGTACATCAACGAGATAATAGTCCATTGCACGGCCACCCCAGCGGGCAAGGACTACACCGTGGACGAGATTCGCCGCTGGCACCTACAGCGAGGGTTCTCTGACATCGGCTATCACTACGTCGTCTATCGTGACGGCACCGTTCACTCCGGCAGGAGTATCGACATCGCCGGTGCCCATTGCGAGGGCCACAATACCCGCAGCATCGGCGTCGCCTACGTCGGCGGCGTGCAACGCAATGGCAAGACCGCCAGCGACACCCGCACCACCGCCCAGAAGCAGTCACTCCTCAGCCTGCTCCAGGAGCTTCGCACGCTCTACCCGACGGCCACCATCCACGGCCACCGCGACTATGCTGCGAAGGCGTGCCCATCCTTCGACGCCACGAAAGAATATAAAGGAATATAATATGAAGTATTTGACAATCGACTACATCAAGCAGCACAGCCGCATCGACTACGACTGTGAGGATGCCCTGCTTGAACTTTACGGCAGCGCAGCCGAAGACACCATGCTCGCCCTGCTGCGCCGACCGCTCGACGAACTGAAGGAAATGAACGGCGGTGCCGTTCCGCCCGCCATTATCCAGGCCACGCTACTGCTGACGGACAACAGCTACCAACACCGCACGCCAAGCAATCCTGCGAACCTATACACCGTTCGCTACAGCTTCGACTACCTCGTTAAACCCTATATGAAATTGTAGAGTAAACCCAGCAAGCAATCAAACCCGAAAAGTAAGATGGAAGCAAAATATATAGTATTCCAGGGAGACATAGCGAAGTGGAAGATGACCATCCACCACGCCGACTTCGACCAGCACCGCGACGACTACTACGTGGAGCTGCGTTACGGCTTGCTCGGCGGCGCGATGACCATCCAAAAGGACGAGATGCCCGTTGACGAAGACGGCAATATCTACATGCTCGTTGACAGCACGGATATGGTCGGCATGGTGAAGGCCACCTGTCACTACTTTGTGCCGGACACGGACATCGAAAGCGGCGTGCGCGATGAGGTGGACATCCAATGGCTGTGCTTCGTCGTTGACGATCCCCGCCCGCGGTTCCAGTGCAACGCCCAGTGGCCGGAGCCCGTACACGATGACGGGCAGGAGCACGTCACCTATGAGCGTGTTTTTCGTTCCGACGTAAACACATTATACCTGAATCTGCGCGACAGCCAGCAGCGTCCGCTCATGGACAGCGAAGGCCGCCAGCTGCGCGTCCGCAAAGAAGAAAAAGACATCTATTAATAAGGAAAAGAATATGGCAATCAATTACGACTTAAACAACACCGGCCCTGAAGTCCAGGAAAGATTAGACCAGGTAATGCCCAACAAGACGGACATCGAAAAGGAAGTGCTCGACCGTCAGGAGGCAGACAACGCTCTTCAGGAGCAGATCACCGCAATAAACAACGAAATTGGCGAAAGCGGACAGGGTGGCGAGACCATCAATGGCCGCCTTGACACGTTGGAAGCCGCTGTAGGCGACGGAGGCAGCGTTGACGAACGCATCGCAGCGTCCGCCGCTGAACTCGTCGGCACGGCGACTGAAGAATATGACACCCTCGGCAAAGTGGAGGGTGTTATAGAACAGAACAAGGCCGACCAACAGGCCGTCAACGATGACACCTACCGCAAGAACGAGACGTACAGTCAGACACAGATCGACAATATGATTGCGACTGACCGGCAGCAGTGGGCAGTGGCCGAGGCAACCGAAGAGACGACCGACGTCACAGACGTCCTGCCCGCCACGGGTGCAGCCGACACCATCTACCGTGTTGCTTTCTGGAATGGTAGCGAATATGACGACACAGCCTATTCGATGTACGCCTGGGACGGCACGCAGTACGTCCTTCTCGCCGTCCGCACCCTCGACGCCGACACCGCCGTGTTCAACGTGACGGAATACAACGCCGGCACCACCTACGCCAACGCCACCGCCGCCGCCAACGCCGTACCCTCAGGCTACCGCAAGCCCGGCCTCCTAATCACGTTCCAGGAGACCACAACCTCCGACTGGCTCACCTACCAGTTCACCTCCGACGACACCACCAACGACTGGCTCACCTCCTCCGCCTGGTCAACCCCTCTGGAATACCAGCTCGGCGTCTTTGACATCTCCGCCTACCATGCCACCGGCGGCACCCTCGCCACCTATGCCGATCTATCCGCCGCCCTCGGCACCAACGGTGCCAACGTCCCCCCCGCCTACCGCAAGGGTGGAATGTCTGTGAAATTCGTATCGAGTTCTGACAATAAGTATGTACTTTATTTCCTGAATAATGATGAATGGAGTTCAAGTGAAGTTGATTGGGAGAAGATAAATCTTGAAGACGAGATTAGTCAGTTAGGCAAAAACTTGGGTAAAGCGCTGAACAAAAATACATATATCGAGTATAACAAGGCAATATCTATAGATAGCGACATTATTTCGTACGTCTCAAGTAACTCAATAGACTGTATTTGGATTTTTATTCCCGTAAATGTCGTAAAAGTAAATATTATTGGAGCATCATATACTGGAAAATTCTTGTTCTTCAACTCTCCAGTTCCATCAACAGATTCGTATATTTCCAGTAACGATACTGGAGTAGTACCTAATGGGGCGGTTATGTGCCTGAAAAACCTCTCACATGAACTTAATCCAGACGGGTATGATGCTGCATTTGTTACTTATGATTATCGGATTGATAATTTACCGACAGACGGAAGTAACAATCCTGTGAAAAGTAGTGGCGTGCTGGCTTCTGACATAAGGGTAAACATAAGGGTAAGCAAGCTACTTTCTGGCGACGTATATATAGACTACAATCACGTTGTAACAGATGGCGTATATGCCGAAAACTCAAATTATGATTGCATTTGGCTGCTAATTAACAAATATTCAAAGCAAGTTTCTGTTACTGGCGCAACGGTTGGAGTGTTCAATTTTTACAGTTCACCATACCCGCTTAATTCTGCTTTTATAGAAAGAACATCATATGGTAATGTTTCGCCTGGCGCTGTATTATGCTTGATAAATGCGCCCCACGAGTCGAATCCTGGTGGTTATGATAACTTGGTCGTCTCTCAGCAGTATAATTTTTTGATTGATAGGGTGGATGTGGACAAGACAGCAGAGTCCTCCGCAAAGGGATTCGCTATTCTGAAAAGGAAAGTATTAAGTATTGACAGTGTAGATAGTATTATTGACTCAAACTTTGCTGACTGCCTATTATTATTCATAAAGCCATTCACAAAAACAGTATCTTTCAAGAATGTAACGGTAGGTAACATATGGTGGTACAACAGTCTTGAAATTTCCACAGCGCATCGCATAGGTTCCACTTCTGATGGGTCTGTTCCCGATGGCTCTTTGCTTGGAGTCACGAATATTATACTGTCTAATAATAACGCAGAATATTATAAAACAGTCGATATTGACTATGTTATTGATATAAGTAATGTAACTGCGACGGAGGTGCTGGCTAAATCAACGAACAGTTTGTGCAGAACCCATGAACTACAATTAAGAAGGCAGACAGTTGGCGTTATTACGCCTGATTCCGTGTTGCAGGGGAAGCGCGTTTACAATGGAACTGTGGAAAATAGCACTTATTTTGACGTCTATGTTTATAACAATATAGACCCGTCAAAGTATTACTGCTTCAGTGGTTATATGCAAGCTGCTTTTAACTTGTACTTCATTTCTTATTGGGATTCAAATGACAACCTTATCGGATATGATACATACCGCGGGACTGGTACGGAAGATACAGAGTTTAGCGCTGCTGTCCTTTCTATTCCTGGGAATGCGAGTACGATAAAGATGAATGTTGCTAAGGCTTATTCCAGCAAATACAATGTATCTGAAATAATTCTTGGTGATTACTTCAATATTGCTGATATAAATAACGAAGTGGAGAATGCCCCGCTGAAAGTTGTCGTGAAGGAAGACAAGAGTTTTTATGTAAGGCATCATATTGACGGGGTGAATGATGGCATCTTACTTTTCGATTATTATAAAGCATTTGCCTATGTCAGAAACTGTATCATGCAGAAAGCATATTATGTAGGTGCAAAAGGCGAAACTGACTCAGAGATTCTTGCTAAACAAAGCTATCAGCGTTGTGACGATAGTCAGTCTCCAATGTTCACGGCAAACTTTGGGCCCATGTTCAGCAATCACGGCTATTCTACGCCAGTCGTTACGATTGCCAATCACGGGCTGGCTTCTTCCGATATTGGGAGTGAATGGGTGGACCAACTCGCCCGACATTATACCATTGGGAATATCGACGGAAATAAGATATACCTTCTGCCCGTAATTAATGAAACAGGAGTACCTGGTGAGGAGACAAGAGATTGGGTATATTATGCGTCTGCGGCAATTACAAGCATCACAAGAAATGTAAGCAGCGGAGAAACCTTGCAGGTGTCCGCTACCGATAGGTGGGATTATCAGGTGTCTTCCTTGAATAATGTAAGGGTATTGATTGATGGCAAAAATGCTGGAGAGGGAACATACTATTGTAAGGAAGTAATGCTTGCTTACGAGCAAATTGGTTATAACCCAATCCCAGTTCAGCAGTGGTGGCCGACTCCTGTCTATGATGGGATAATGCTGAAGTTTGACAGGCATTTCACCGTCAGCGGGGACAAGGGATTCCTTTCTTTAACCTCGAACACTGTTTTGAATAACCTTTACCCTTACCCACTTACTCACTACATAGATGTCGTGCCTCAGTTCCCGTTCCAGATAGGTAACTACAAGCCCCATATCTACATTCCAAAAATGTTGAAGCATGATGGTGACATAGACTTCCGCGAAGAATTTATCTCAGTGGATGGTTCGCACTCGCAAGTATCATACAACAGGAGCACTTCGGACCTTGTGAATGTTGACGATATGCCAGACAGAGCGTATTGTTACCTTATGGACGATGAAGATGCTGTCTTGTATGGTTGCGCTGGAGGTCATTCGCTTGTGCGCGGGATGTCCGTTAAGAGTGTCAGGAACAATTATATTGCTATGAACCATCAGGTTGGTTCATGGTATCCAGCTGCTGGAAATAAGTTCTACAATAATATCCTTCAAACCACCAACGAGGAGGATAATATACTCCCAGCATCGTTTATCGGAGAGTTTGAAGGATTCATGTGCTGGTATAAGCCCGTAAATGGAGTTCAGTGTTTCTACCATCGCACGAAAGAGGGTTATGTCGTTTATATCCATACGAACCAAACTATAAGCAAGGGGTTTGTATCGCTTCCCGATTGGATGAATAATATGGCTGTTGATGCTACGGTAGAAAAAACCAGTGGGATTGAATTAAAGACAAATACTATTGTAGATGGCAAGATGTTCTTTAGTTCTGACAATTCTATTGTAGAATATAACTATGTTGTGTTTTTACTTAAATAAACCCCAATTGATTGAGTTCTTGTAATAACTCAATACGAAAGAAAGGGCGTCTTAAAGGTGTCCTTTCTTTTTTTTTGCGAAAAATGTCGCGTGTAAAAGATATAGTCAGTATATTCGCGTAGTGGTTATTAATTTTAAATTTTATCGTTATGAAAGAACAAAGTTTTTATGTGAATGCTAACAACGGCTTCCGTGAGTATTTGAAGGTGAGCATGGGTGACATGTTTGCGCTGGATTTGAGTGGGTGTTCGGTGATTGAGTGCATCGAGAAGATGTGCGAGATCAAAAGCAGGTCGCATCCGAAAATCAAACAGAACTACCGAATGCTCGTGAATAAGCTGAAAGATATTGAGCAGCAGTTCGGGTGTAGGATTATGCCGGCGATGGTGAGCAGCGTGTTTTGGAACCATTTTATTCCGTTTTTGGCGGAGCAGGGATTGAAGTACTCGACCATCGGGCACGTGAAGGCGAACCTGATTGCGGTACTGAACTGGTCGTCGAAGTACGGGGTGAAGCTGAATCCGAGTTACAGCGAAGTGGACATCCCCAACTATATACCCAGCAAAATTTCGCTGACGCCGGATGAGATAAGCCACATCTATCATTTCAAGATAGGACGGGAAGCGGCGTACAGCTTCCGCTCGAAGAAAGTGCTAAAACTGCGGAAGAATAAAATCGAGACGTTGGAGAAGGTGCGTGACATGTTTGTGCTGGGCTGCAACCTTGGGCAGAGGTATTCCGACCTCGTTCGGATCAGCCCGGAGAACTTTCGCAACGGGCAGTTCTCCATCGTGCAGCAGAAGACAGGAAACAAGTGCTTCGTGCCGATTAACTCGTTAAGCATTGACAGCCGTATCACGTTCGCCATCCTGGAGAAGTACGGCTACCGTGCGCCGTACAGCGGCGACATCAACAACTACAACACCTACCTCCATGAGCTGCTGCGGCACATCGGCGAGGACTTCATGGACGAGGTGTATATCGACAACAAGATAAACGGGGTCATCATGCGAGAGACGAAACGGAGGTATCAGCTTATATCGTCGCACAGCGCACGGCGGTCGTTTGCGACCATAAATACGCTGCGCAACGTGCCACGGAGCAAGATACTGAGGGCAACGGGACACAGCAGCGAGAAGGCGTTTGTGCGCTACATCTGCTACGACGAAGAGAGCTAAAGGCATATACATATATAATTAAGAAAGGCGGGCAGGGATGCCCGCCTTTTTTGTTTTGGGTAAACCCTCGCAGCGAATGCGGGGTTTTTTTGTATGGGAAGACTGTCTGATTATATCAACGGGACGGGGGCTGGAACGAGGTCGGCTGGTGTCGGCGCGGCTGGCGGGAATGACATGCTGGGCGTCGAGGTCAACGAGGCGGCAGCGGAGGCACACCTGAAGGCGTTGGCCCGAATGCTGACGTCGGACAAAGATACCCGTAAGCGCTTGCAGGCTATAATCCGCCGCGAACTGAAGGCGGCCAGGAACCGAACAGCAGCGGACGTTCACAACGCTTTGGAGAATGACCCGCGGAAGGCGTACCGTGCCGTGAAGCACTCAGTCTATAAGCAGATTCTCGGCGGTAACGTTTCCATCCTCGCGGCACGCAAGGCCGGTGCCAAATACGAGCTGATCCGTCAGCGGATTGTCGATACCGACCCTCACCATCATGGCGGCAACCGCATCCCGATGAGCGACCGCACATACAACCTTCAAACCTACTACGGAAAGGATCGCGGCTTCATTTTGCGCTTTATTAATAGCGGAACCGTCGAACGCCACACCCGATTCGGCAACCGTGGCGCGATTGCTCCGCGTGGCATGTTTGAGCGAACGGCCCCGTGGCATCTCGACACAGCAGCAGCGGTTGTTGCCGAGGCATTCGAGCAGGAGTTCGCGGCTGTGTATAACGAAGAAATGAACAATCAATAGAATATGGGAAAGGCAACGAGCATAGTAAGGCTAACCGCTGAGACCAACGACTACGAAAAGAAGATCAAGCAGGCGCAGCGGACGTTCAACAACTTCACAAAGTCGTTGGGTATCGATATGAAGAAGGTGTCGGCTCTTGGGCTTGCGCTTGGAGCCGTGACGACGGCGGTCAAGGTGGCTGGGGACGCTTTCAAAAACAACGAGAAAATAGTCGATGAATGGGGACGTGTCACAAAGTCGGCGCAGTCCGTTTATGACGGTTTCCTTAATTCGCTCAACACTGGTAACATCAGCGGCTACATCCGTAACATCAACGACATAGTGAATGCCGCCCGTGCAGCCTATGACGCGCTCGACGAGCTCGGCACGTTCAACGCCTTCAACCAGATTAATGAGATGAAGGCCCGCACGGGATTCACGGAGGCTATCACGGCTTTTCGTGAGGGAACGGGCAGCAAGGAATCCGTGAGGGCTGCCGCTGAAGCGTTGAAAGGTCAGCTGTCTGAGCGGCAAAACTACGAGCAGACAGCCTACGATGCGGCTATCAGGGACTATGCCGAGAAACGTGGTGTCAATGAGGAAATGCTGCGCAAGGCACTGAGCGGAAGCTACGGCGACTATAAGGCACTAAAGAACCTACCGCTGACGGGTGTCGAAAACAGGTACCAGGCAGGCGGCATGTTCGGACAGGGTACGGGCTATTCCTACCAAGTCAAGGTCGCCGCCAACGAAGCCGAAGCCCTCGGCGAAATGCTGCGCAAGCTGAACGACAACAAACTGGCCGAATTGCAAGCTCTTGGTAAGACAGCAGAATCGACAGCATACGAGGTATCACAAGTTGATCGGCAGCTCGTTCGCGCCCTTGGCCAAAAGCGTGTAACTGGCAGTGGCGGTGGTGCCACTGGTGGCGGACAGAAAGGGCTTACGCCGGAGCAATATGCCGAATGGTACGGCATGGCCTATTATACAGCATTGGCCAACACCATCAACAGCGAACTGAAGGATGCGCCTATCATTCAGGAGTCGCTGATTTCAGAAGAGGACATCGCCATTGAGGAAAAATTCGCAGACGCCATCGAGACTCTGGCCGAGCGGACGGAACGCTTGCACGAGACGTGGGATTTGGTGGCAGGAAGCATCTCGACCGTTGGCGGGGCGTTGGCTGGGTTGGAAGACCCGACGGCGAGGATCATCGGAACGGCGATGCAGGCCGTGGCGACGTTGGCACTGGCGTATGCCGAGGCAACGGCGAAGGCTGCGAAGTTGGGGCCGGTTGCGTGGCTTGGGTTTGCGGCTACGGGCTTGGCGACGTTTGTCGGCGCAGCATCGACCATCAAGAACACCACAAAGGGAGGCTTTGCCGATGGTGGCATCGTTCCGGGCAACTACTACAACGACCAACTCCACACGGCGGACTACGGAATCTCGTCGGGCGAGCTCATCCTCAATAAAAGCCAGCAAAACGCCATTGCCAGCCAGCTCCGGCAGGCTGGCGGAATGGCACTGACGGCGACGGTCAGCGGCGAGCAGATACGGTTTGTCCTGAACAACTATGGCCGTCGGACGGGTCGTGGCGAAGTGCTAACCTCTAAATTCAATTAAGCAATGGCAATCCGTTGGACTATCCCCTTCATGTCTTTCAATGACACGGTGTGCCATATCGACATATACGACTCCGACTGGGCGAGTGATCCGCTGACGTTGAAAGGCGCGGCTGAACCGTTCTACTATGAAGAGAACGATTCCGACGACCTGCTGAACGATGTCATCCGCTACCGCACGGGCTACATCCGTATCATTGCCGAAGACGGCGCACCCACGTCGGGACTCTTCCCGTCAACTATCTTCGAGCGTTACGTGGAGGTGTACTATGGCACTGAGTTGGCGTTTAACGGCTACATTCAGGTGCAGGACTTCTGCGACGAGCTTATCCCGAATCCCAAAGTCATTGAGCTGCCTGTCATCAGCCCGCTCGGACTTTTCAACGAGCGCAAGTTCCAGACCACCGACTTCCTTCCCCCTACATCCGTGACACTCGGTGAGCTGTTAGACCGGGCACTCGTACATGATTACACCAATCTCTATTTGCCCAACGACAACGGCAGCGACTCATACGGCTACCCGAACAACGTCAAGCTCGGTGTGAAGATTTACTCGCTCTGCGTCTCGCCGTGGAACACGGAATTTCACCACAGCCAGCAGACGCACATGTTCTATAATATGCTGAAGCCGAAAACCTACGGCGAGCTCATCGAGTATATTTGCAAGGCTTTCGGCTGGGTGTGCCATGACATGCCGGGCGCACTTGTGTTCACGGCTTTCGATTTTCAGGGCGACTACATCTACTACCCCGTCGGACACATCGGGGACGGCGACTACAGGCAGAGTGCCGGCATCCCTTCGAGCACGTCGCCTTTGAACGGTTTCTTCTCCCTCTTTGACAATGCCGCGAACATGCAGACCATCCGGCCCGAAACGGGAATCGAAATCACCTACGAGGGAAAATTCGACAGGTACGACTTCAGCTTTGCCCGGACTACCTTCTACGATGTGCAGAAACCCGACCCGACGGAAACACGCGAGCTGTGGTGCTTCTGCAACCTTTCGCCCGTCCTGGGTGTCGGAGAGATTGCTGGTGTCTATCCTCTTAGCTTTGTTTCGGGAAACTCTAACATTCAGCCCGGAAAGAACTGCGTGGCATGGAACGGAAAGGAGGGCTTTCTGATTAGCATCAGCAGCGCATGGACTGACCAGACGCCTTTGTTCACCATCCGCTACTACCGCCGCAAACTAACGGACGTCACGTATGGCTTCGGCTACGACATAATGAGCACGCCAATGTTTATCGGGAATCTGAAAGAAGACCCCGACTTTGACACGGGGTATATTCAGGCAACCAAGACGGCGGACACCGACGACTACCTCGAATATGAGTTCAAGTATCACTTCAACGGAACCACGTTGCCCGCTCTCGCCGACTATTACCTTATATTTATACATAACATCCACTTCACGCCGCTCGACAACGACGACCCCTATGTGAGATATAGCGTAAAGCCGGCATCCGACAGCGACACCATCCCCGAACAGGATGACACGCACAACCCGGTCATTTCGTCAACCGTACACATGCCGATTTCGTTGTACCGTCTTAGCGACAATCTCATCGGCAGCTCGGTTCTTTCAACCAAGATAACCACCTACCCCTACCTTTTCCAACCGCGAAAGAAGCTCACGTCGAAGTTCAGAATCGAGGCGGCGGCCACCGTACCCTACGCCCGTCTTTTCAGCTACTACGGCAGGAAATGGCGTATAGTCGCCCAGGAGTTTCACCCCCGCGATGATGAATATCTGCTGACGATGCAGAGCAGTCCCGTATTAACGTAAAAACAAGATAAATCATGGCAGTTTTAGGTAATGACATAATAGTATTCAAGGACGGCGTGGCCATTGCAGGCACACGGTCGAACGAGGCGCAGAGCAGCGCGGAGACGATAGAGACGGCTTCGCCTGACGACGGGAAATGGAGAACTTTTTTGCCCGGTCGTAAGGAGTGGAGTATTAACGTCGGCTATCTGGTGCTGACGGATGCGGGGGTGAAAGACCTGCTACTTGTGGGCGGCGTTTATACGCTGAAGTTTCAAGGAAAGTCAGCCGCCGACACGGACGGGGTAACTGGAACGGCCATCATGACCGACTGCCACATCGCGGCTCAGATGGGGTCGCTGGTGACGGGATCGTTTGCCTTCAAGGGCACGGGGCCGCTGGTAAACCCCACGACGGTATAAGCGCGAAGGGTGTATGAGCTACACGACAGGACTACTGAAAGACAGAATCACCGTGCTGAACCGCAAGGCGGCGAAGGACGGGCGGTTCGGACTGGACTCCGACGGCATCGAATGGGAGGCCGTCGGCTGTGTGTGGGCGTCCGTGGAATGGGCGAAGGGCAAGAGTGCGCTGAACGCCGGAGCCATCGACGCCTATGCCGTGGTGCTGGTGCGGACGCGCTGGACGTGCGACCTGACCATGCGCAGCCGTATCGAGTACGACGGAACGACGTATCAGATACTGCCAGAAACGTTCCACGCCAACCGCCGCGAGAACACCATCCAGTTCAACGCCCAGGCGATAATTAACGACCAATAATATAACAAGGAACTATGAAGCCAAAAGATTGCAGTTTGCCCCGATGGAAGGGCGTACCCAAGTGCCAGGCAAGACGGGTAAAGCCGTGCGACTGCCGATGGTGTGTGTTTAACCCGAAATTCCCCGCCACATGGAAAAGACCGTCTGCATAGTGCATTTCAACACGCCGGAACTGACGGAGGCGTGCATCCTCTCCGTCCGTAAGCACGGAGGCGAGAACTACCGCATCGTCGTATTCGACAACAGTGACCAACGTCCGTTCACCGTCAAGATGAAGGGCGTGGAGGTCATCGACAACACGAAGGGACAGGTCATCGACTTCGAGGCGGAACTGGCGAAGTACCCCGACAAGAACCCCGGTCCCGGCATCATCAACGGCTGGGGCAGCGACAAGCACATGATGTCCGTACAGAAGCTGTGGGAGCTGGTGCCCGACGGCTTTGTGCTGTTGGACTCCGACGTGATCATCAAGAAGAGCTTCGACTGGATGTACATGCCCGACCAGTGCACGGTCGGCTACGTGTCCGACTTCAACTCCCACCGCCGGCTCATGCCGATGCTGTTGTGGATAAACGTGCCGATGTGCGTCAAGGGCGGGGCGCGGTTCTTCGACCCCGACCGCTCATGGGCGTTGCACCCGGCAGGTGACAAGCGCAACTTTTGGGACACGGGTGCCGCCTTCTACGACGATATTCACCGCCTGAAACCGCAATGTCACGGAAAGAGCATCACCCGCCAGCGCATCTTGGAGCATATTGACCACTTTAAGAACGGCAGCTGGGGCGGCTCATCCATCAAGGAGCAGGCCCGTTGGTTGCAGGAACGTGAGGAGCACTGGAAGCCGACGCCCCGGATGCGAGGCATCAAGGACGTCGCCATCTGCGCCATCGGACGGAACGAGAACCGCTACGCCGTGGAGTGGGTGGAGCATTACCGCAAGCTCGGCGTGAAAAAGCTGTTCATCTACGACAACTGGCGCACTGGCGACACGGAGAAACTGGCCGACGTGTTGCAGCCCTACGTGGAGAGCGGCCTTGTGGAGATCACCGACTGCCACGACCGCGACAGCTATCAGTGCAAGGCTTACGAGGACTGCTACGCGAAGCACGGACACGAATACGCCTGGATTGGCTTTCTCGACTTCGACGAGTTCCTGCGCTGGGACGGGAAGAAGAAAATCGCCTCCATGTTCTCGCTCTATATCGCCGACTGCGTGCTCATCAACTGGCGAACGATGACGGACAACGGCCTTGTTCACTACGATGACCGTCCGCTGGCCGAGCGTTTCCCTGTGGCGATGGAGCAGGAGAAGCGGGTGAAGTATTCGTGGCCCGAGAACCGCCACGTCAAGTGCTTCCTTCGCGGCGGCCTGTCCAACGTCCGCTTTGACTCGCCCCACTACTCCAAGACGAAGATGCTTTGCGTCAACGTCCGGGGCGAGGTCGTGGAGCAGTCGGCCTTCTCCAAAACCATCGAATGGTCTCCCATGCGCATCGACCATTATTGGACAAAAACCGCCGAGGAGTGGATGCAGGTGAAGCTGTCGCGCGGCTATCCCTGCCCGGACGCCTACCTTCAGAACTTTATGACGGCGCAGGCAAGGTACTTCTTTGCCGTCAACGAGCGGACGCCGGAGAAGGAGGCGATTATTTTCGGTAAACCTGCGGCGCAATAAACAAGGAAAAGAAAAAGACAACTATGAGTATATTCGACAGAATCTTTGTAAGACAGCAGCGCGAGGTGCAGCCTACGCCGCCCAGTGGTGTGCCGGGCGTCCCGTCCTCGGCGATGGAGCAGGCACCGGAGGCGACGGGCGGCGACTATGCGGAACGCATCGCCTTTGTCCGTGGCCCTGAGCAGGCTCTTGTAGTCGGTGCCGTCTATCGTGCCGTCAACCTTCGCGCCGACACCATGAGCGTCATGCCCGTCCAGTACCAGCGTCGTGACTTTGACAAGGGCAACTACTACACCGATATGCGCAGCCTCGGAAAGCGCATCAATTATCTGCTTCAGGAAGAGCCAAACCCGCTGATGTCGGCGGCTGATCTGTGGAAGCTCATCGAGATCAACCGACTTTTTTTCGGCAACGGTTTTATTTATATCGAGCGCGACGAGTTCGATTTCCCCTTGCACCTCTGGCTGGTAAGGACGGGCGGTTACAATCTCGCCGAGGGCAACTACAGCAGCATCGTCTATCTGACGGAACACGGCTACGAGACGAAGGTGAACGTGCCGCGTGAGGACGTTCTTCATTTCCCGAACACGTTCCGCTATCAGAACGGCATCTGGGGCATACCCACGCTCCAGTATGCTGTCGAGACATTGAGTCTGAACCGCACGCTCCGTCAGCAGGCTCTCGAAACGGCGGCAAAGGGCGGTCGCGTGAAGCTCATCATCGGTGAGGAGAAACCGTCAACGGGCGGAGGCACGTTGGCATACGGACTGCTGAACAAAGACGCGATGAACGACTACGCGCAGGAGCTTCAGAAGAAGATGTACAGCGGCCACGACATCCTCGCCATCCGTGGACTCGACAAAGTGCAGAACATCAGCATGACCTCTGCCGAGATGCAGATGTTTGAACAGCTGGGTGCCACCAACGACGACGTTAGCAGATTCTTTGGTGTGCCGCGTCCGCTGCTGATGCTCGACACCAACAGTCACTACAACGACTATCAGAACGCCACGATGGAGTTCCACACCCGTACCATCCTGCCGCAAAAGACGGGCAACGAGAAAGAGATTGCCCGCAAGCTCATCGGGTTCGCCGACTACGGCAAGAAGCGCATCCACATCTGTGAGAAGCCCTTGCTGGCGATGGATCCCGAACGGCAGGCGAAGGTTGACCAGTTGAACCTCCAGACGGGTGCAATGACCGTCAACGAAATCCGTGCCGAACATGACATGCCGACCGTGGAGAACGGCAACGAGCCTATGGCCAGCGCAAACCTCCTGACCCTGAAAGCCCTTATCGCCAAGAGCGAGGGGACGACGACCTTAGAGCCGGGAAACTACACCGTGAACGCACCAACCGAAGAATAGAAATGAAAATACTGTTAGCGACACACTATCTGAAAAATACCGGCGGCACGGAAACCTACACCTACGCCCTGGCTATGGAACTGAAACGGCTGGGGCATGAAGTGGAGCATTACGCCGTCGTCCAAGGGCAGGTGTCGGCTCTGTTGGAAGAGCAGGGAGTACCCTTCATGCAGCATGGACGTTACGACCTCATTTTTGCAAACCACACAACGGCGGTGCAGGCCACATTCCAGCGCGGCTTCACCATCCAGACGTGCCACGGCGTCTATCCAGATCTGGAGCAGCCGTCGCCGTTCGCCAACGCCCACGTTGCCGTGTCGGATGAGGTCAAAGCCCACCTGAAGGAGTTTGGCTTCGAGTCGGTGGTCATTCCCAATGGCATCGACTGCGAGCGGTTCCGTCCGAAGAAGCCCGTATCTCCGACGCTCTCCACGGTGCTGTCGCTATCCCACTCCGAAACGGCCAACGCCTTCATCCGTGGCTGCTGCGAGAAGATAGGCGTGAAGTTCCTGAAGTGCAACAAGTACACGGATAATGTGTGGAACATCGAGGATGTCATCAACGAGGCCGACCTTGTTATCGGTTTGGGACGCTCGGCCTACGACGCCATGGCCTGCGGGCGGTGCGTCCTGGTGTATGACTTCCGCGAGCAATACATGGGGGAATATCTCGGAGACGGTATGCTGACTGCGCAGAACATTGCACAGGCGATGACGCACAACTGCTCCGGCAGGGCAAGCCGACTGAAGTACGACGAGACATCCTTTATCGCCGAGATGCAGAAGTATTCCCCACAGCTTGCGGCATGGAGCCGCGAGTACGCGGTCGAGCACCTGAACATCCGCAAGGCTGCCATCGACTATTTGTATTATTTCGACACCTTGCAAAACCCCGCTCAAAAGTAATTCTCATTGCAGTTTCACGGAAAATCCACGTATAACGTAACGTGAAATAAAAATCGACGTAAGGACAAATTAAAATTGACGTAACGATATGGCACAACTGACATTCAAGGTCAAGAAGGTGGCCAATAAGAACCTTCGCACGAAAGTAATGGGCTACGCCAGCCGCGCTATTGCCAACGGCGTTGCCACGTTTGACGACATCTGCGCCCAGGCAGCCAATAACACGACGCTCCACCCGAAGGAGCTGGCACTGGCTTTCGGGCTCGCCCTCGACGCTGTGCGCGACGCACTGAAGAACGGCAAGATTGTTGACCTCGACCAGATAGGCCGGCTCTACCCCGCCATCAGCAGCCATTGGACTGAGACCGAGGACGAGCAGACGCTGGACGGACTAACCAAGCGCGTGGCCTACCGCCCGTCGCAGGAAATAACCGCAGCCATTGCCAGCGCAAAGCTGGCATGGGCAACGGCCAAGGAAGCTGCCGATAGCGAACAGCAGGGCACTACCACCGAACCCGAACCGACGGGCGACGACGAACAGCAAGGCAACAACGGCGGCGCGACCCCGACTCCCAGCGGAGAACTCGAACCCTAAGCTACCGCGAAGATGAAAACCTACGAGAAGCCCAAGATTACCGACGCCGAACGGCGCGAGATTGAAGCGGAGGTGGCCGAGCAGAGCCGCCGCATCGTCTTCGGCGAGCGTGGCCGCAGAGCGGTAAACCCCAAACATGAATCGGAACGAATAGTGAGACGATAACTTTTTAGAAACAATAATGAAACAAACAAGATTCATCCCCATCGAGACCTGCGGATTGCAGTTACGTGAACCGCAGGAGGGACAGACGGAGAGCCGCGAAATTGAGGGTCGCCCAATCATCTTTGGCGTCCGCTCGGTCAATTTGACGCCCTGGTCGAGCACCCGCAAAGTCTATGAGGTGCTGGAGCCGGGCTGCATCAGCCGCGAGCTTCTCCAGAAGTCCGACGTGGTTCTGAACCTGAACCACAACAGCGACGTGGTGAACGTGCTGGGCCGCTACCGTAACGACCCCGACCGCGACACCCTTCAGCTGGAACTGCGCGGCGACGGCATCGACTGCCGCTGCGACCTGCCCCGCACGAACAACGCCAACGATACGCTGGAGCTGATCCGTCGCGGCGACATCAACGGCATGTCCTTCGCTTTCGAGGACGACTGGGAGGACAGCGAGAACGGCGTCTCCTTCGAGAAGACCAAAGACGTGGAAGACGGCAAGGAAGTGTGGCTGCGCCACGTGAAGCGCATCACCGGCCTCTATGACGTGAGCATCGTCACCCATCCTGCCTACGAGCAGACCACCGTGGCCAACCGCGAAGCATCCGACGCCATCGAGAAAGCCATCGACGAACAGCTGGCACGCGAATGTGGCGGCGAGGACAAGAAGAAGGCCGACGACGAAGCCGCCAAGCAAGCCGAAGAGGAAGCCCGAAAGAGGGCTGAGGAAGAGGCCAAGGCAAAGGCCGATGAGGAGCGCGAACTGGAAGAGCAGGCACAGCGTTTCCGCGAGCAGCAGGAACTCCGTCTGCGTGCCCAGCGAATGCGTGCAGAACAAGAAATGGAATCACTTATTTATTAACCCCTTAAAATTGTTTTAACATGAAAGAAATGACAAAAACCCAGCTCCAGGAGCGTCAGATCGCTATCTGGGACAAAATCGACGAGATGGACGAGATGCGCGAAAAGCGCGAAAACCGCGAGTTCACCGCCGAAGAGACGAGAGAGTATCAGAGACTTCTCGACGAGAGCTCTAAGTTGTCAACCCGTGCCAAGGCTATGGCCTCCGACGCCGAGCTTGCCAAGATTCGCAGCAACGAGGACAAATCCAAGCAGCTGCGTGAGCTCATCGAGGACTGCTACACCCACAAGCGTGCAGCCAACGCCACCACCATCCTGGCCAACGCAATCACCGGCACCAGCGACAACAACACCACCGGCAACCTCGAAGCAGGCGGCCTGATCCCCTACGACATCAAACCCATCGTTGACACGAAGGTTGCAGGCATTAACCTGCCCGACGACCTCGTTATGCTGACTGGCGTGACCGGCACCACCGTCATCCCCTACAGCATCAACGATGTCCAGTTCACCGTCGAGGGTGAGGTCAGCACCGTGGCTGAGCAGGCTCTGAACTTCGCCAACATCAAGGCGAACCCCCAGCGTGTCGCCGCGAGCGTTCCCGTCAGCCGTCGCGCCGTCATGCAGTCGGCCTTCGACCTCATCGGATTCATCACCTACAAGTTCCAGAAGGGCTGGGCCATCTTCCGCGCTCTCCACGTCTATGCCCACGGTGAGTGGAACAAGCTCGAGATGCCGTTCGCAAAGTGCCCCGTCGTCGAACTGACGATGGACGAGAACATCGGCAAGAACCTTGCAAAGGAAATCGCCAAGATTTACGACAAGGGCTTCGAGGGTGATCCAGAAATTATCATGGACAAGACCACCGAGGTCGAACTGGCATTCACTCCCCGCATCCCAGGCTCTACCGGCGAACGTACCGTGGTCGAAGACGGCCGTTGCTGCGGCTATCGGTACAAGGTCAGCCCCTTCATCGACTACGCCATCAGCAGCGAAGGAGTTGCCACGAAGGACGCCACCTACCGTTACATCGGTATCGGTCACTTCGGCTATCTGAACGAGCAGCTCTACGCTGACTACGACTTCAACGTGGACGGCACCTCGTCCGCCAACTTCGACCGTGGCGTCATCGCCCTCGGCATGGGTACGGACTACAGCCTCGTCGAGCTCTCCAAGCTCGTCAACGGCGGCGACAACAACAACCCCCACAAGCCCCAGGCATTCGTGCTCATCAAGCTGGTGGAGGGCAGCGCGTCCGACATCTAACTTTAACCGGTTTCATAGTTCCGGGATGGGGCGGCTGTGGCGGAAGATGACCAGCCCCGCGCAGTCGCCCCTTACTAAAAGAACAGAATCAACAAACCAGTCACACGAATAGAATGAGCCTCCAGACGGACATCATCTTCTACCGCGCCATCAAAGCAGACCCGAACATCGCCGCCGTGACGGAGGGACGGATATATAACACTGCCATCCCCCTTCCCGACGAAGATGCCGCCAACGTGCCGCTGCCCTACATCGTCGTATCGTTTGACGGGCTGATCAACGACACATCGACAAAGGACAGCTTCGAGGGCTACAGCGACAACGTGCAGATCAGCGTGGAGATTGCGGCGACCACCCGTCCCCAGCTGGCGATGCTCGCCACACACAGCCGCGCAGCCATCAGCAGGTTCTTTGCCGAACTGCCGTCGTGGGATGAAGACTACGATCTGGTGCCAGAGGACTATTCGTTCAGTGCCGGCCCCGTCAACTACGACGACAAGAAGCCCGGATATTGGCAGGTGCTCAGCTATTCGTGCGACACAAACGTATAAAAGGAGGGAATTATGGCAGAAATCATCAAAGGCCAACATCTGAGGTTGAAGCTCGGAGGCAAGTATATAGCCTTTGCCCAGGAATGTACCGTACACGTCTCAAAATCGCTTGAAAATTCTTCGACGAAAGACGATGCGGACGGCATGTGGGCAAAGCAGCAGGTGACGGGAAAGGCTTGGGACTTCTCCGCCAGTGCGCTCTACAGCGTGGAAACCGACGCCACGGGCCACAACGCCGAGGATGCTCTCGACATCGTGCTCGCCGATCAGAAAGTATGGGTGGAGTTTCAGCGCACCGGCGGAGCTAATAACCGCGAGGAGGCGACCAGCTCGAACATGTATTGCGGCTGGGCATACGTCAACGACATCTCCATCAATGCAGCTAACCGTACCAATGCCAACTACTCGATTCAGGGTACCGGCGACGGACCGCTGACAAAGAACGGCGAACAGCCGAGCGTGAGTGACATCTAATTTTACCAACCACGTCCCCAGGGCTGCCGCTTGCGGCTCTGGGGGCTTTTATTAAAAAGGAACTATGAAAGCAGAGAAAACCATCACCATCTTAGGACAGGAAGTTCGGATGCGCTACTGCGCAGCAGCCGAGACGGGGTATGAGGAACTGAGCGGGAAACCGTCAACGCGCTTCATTCCGACGCGCGACGCCGACGGTAACATTGTCCCGCCCGAAGCAATAACCATCGACTACATTTATCTTGCAGTTTCGGCCATCGTCGCCGCCTACGCCGCCAACGACGAAGAACCGCCCGTGTCAGTAAAGCAGATTCTCTACGACACCAGCCCGTTTGAGGTCGGCGAGCTGATAAAGAGCGTGGGCGAGCTGCGTTCCGTTTGGTACGATGTGCCGACGGTCATGCAGGAAGAAAGCAAGGAGAGCACCGCAAACCCTTAAACGCCCATGAGCTGTACGAATTGCTCGTGGGCGAAATCGGGATTGACCGCTACAAATTCTTCTACGTCCTACCCTTCTGGGAAATCAGCGCAATCGTCAAAGGTTACCGCAAGCGCGAGCGGACGTTGTGCGACCTCACACGCTGGCAGACATACTGGATTATGAACTGTATTGGCGACCCGACCAAAGCGGGAATCTACAGCGTAACCGACCTGCTGCCGTTCCCCTGGGATGCAGAGCACACCGAGCGACCGCTGTCTGAGGATGAAGAACAACGCATCCGTGAGGAGCTACAACGGATAAACAGAAAGAACGTGAATCCTTCGTGATTTGTTTAGTTTGTGTTTTTAGTTATTATCTAAAGTGACTCGTGAGCAGTCCCACCCGTGACGGGCAGGACTGCTGTTTTTTACCACGTGCCGCTCACCGAGTCTTCCCAGTCTGCATTCACGCTTACGCCCATTGTGCCGACGCTGCCGAAGAGGTTGCCGCTGTATTCGGAGGCACGGTTGCGCTTGAACGGGACTCCATTGATTATGACGCTGCCAATCTCTCCGCCGTCGCCGTCCTTGGCCGTGACGGTGACATTGGTAGTCCATTCGTCGGCACCCGACAGCCCAAAGACGTTGACGGCGAGCGTGCCCGTAGTGCCGATATACGACTCCGGCACCGCCACGTTAATCTCCTGACGCTTTGCCGCTGCCGCCTGCCCGGTCATGTAGTTCAGCCCGTAGTTCCAACGTTCGGGCGTGATGCTGATCAACGCGCATCCGACGGGAACCTCGTCAGCAACGGCGATACGCAGCTTCGTCACTACGCGGTCAAGCGTCACGGCACGGTTGCCATTGCTTGTACTGACCACCGACACCTCGTAATCCTTCCAGAACGTATCGCGCACGCTGTTCCACGAGATAATCGGATTATCCTCGTCTATCGTCGGAGTGTCGCCACGGCTCGCGACGAAGTAGATGTGGTGCTGGCCGTAAGTAAGAGCGAGATGCGGCTGTCCCCACTCTTCATCGTCTGCCGTCTGGTGCAGCTGCTGGACAAGACGGTCATCCACGTAATCAAACAGCCAAAGGTCTGTCATTTCCTTGCCGTCGGCTGTCAGGTATCCACGGGTGAAGCCCGCATCGCCGAAGTCGCCCTTCACGGTGAAGGTGAACTTCTTTGTCTTGGAGGTCACGGCGGACGCCGGTTCCTCGTTGCACGTTACATTGTCTTCAATCAATGGACTCTTGCAGGCCACCATCGTCAGCAGCACTGCAAACAAAAGCGTTGTCTTTTTCATTGTGGTTCTGTATTAAGGTTTGTATCTTGTCGAAATCTTCGTGAACACTTTTCGCCATGACCTTCGCGTAGCGTTGTGTCTGGGTGATGTTCGTGTGGCCGAGCATTCGAGACACGTTCTCAATCCGCACCCCGTTCCTGAGCATGAACGTTGCAAAGGTGTGCCGCGCCAAATGGCTGTGCAGCCGCGTCCGAATACCAGCCGCCGCACCGAGCAGCTTCAAGGCGTGGTTGTAGTCTGCGTTGTCCATTTTCGGCACCTGCCATCCGTAACGTTCCAGGACATCCACCACCGGCGGGAGCAGTTGCGACACATAAGGCACGCCAGTCTTTATCCGCTGTCCGTTAAACACCCAGCTTCCGTTCACCTTCTTATATTCACGCGCGTCAAATGCCATCGCGTCTGAATACGACAGTCCCGTGAACATCTGGAACACGAACAAGTCGCGTGCCCTCTCCATCGGTGTCTCGGCCATCGGGTGCAACGCCATGAACGCTTGCATCTCCTCTTCGGTAAGGTATTCGACGCTCGGCTTGTCGCCGCGCTTGAACTTACCGCGCAGGCGGTCGTAGGGATTCTCATCCAGGCGGTCGAACAGAACAGCCCGCGACAGCAGAGCCTTTAGGCATTTATGATAGTTATGCACGCCAGCGTCCGTAATCCCCGAACGCTTGCGCAGCCACGCATCAAAGTTGTATATCTGTTCAACGCTAAGGCTTTCGAAGCTACGGATAACGCCGTATTCGCGCAGCCGCTTCATCAGGCTTGTGTAGTGCTTTCGCGTACCTTCGGCAATGGTCATCATCTCAACCTGCCCGTCCATCCAGTCCAAAAGAGGCGTGCCTTTATCCTTGGAAGTCTCTACCGACCACACCGCTCGCTTCAGCTCCTCTATGCTGACTGCCCGTCCTTTCTCCAGGCAGCGATTGATGTATTCGTCGGCCTTCGCCCTGACAATACGAATGCGCCTGTTCAGCTCATCCGAGTCCGTCCTGTCAACAACAGACTCGTACATCCATTCTCTTCTTAAAACGCGTACGCCCGTACCTATATAGAAAGGCTTTCTGTCAATAGTGACGCGAATCTCAATCTGTCCAGGCTTTCCAGCCTTCACGCGCCCCGTGTGGTCAAAAACAGCCGTAGTCGTAATCATAAAGCAAAAGCATTAAAAGACCGTACGCGTCCGCACTTTTCTGCCAACCCAGCTGTCAAATCTGCGCCTTGTTTCCTTATTTTGTTTCCACATTGTTTCCACATCAGCGAAAAATGTGGAAACAAGTAGCAAAAAACAGCACAAAAAAGCAGTAAATGGCAGTAACCGCTCTTCCATGCTCTCTGACATAACTCTTTCTTATTTAGCCTAAACTGTGCTTTCACTCGATTTTTTCTGTTTTCTCGTTGTGACTCGTTTGGGGTCTTGGGGTTGATTGGTTTCATTTGATTTTTAATTTGTTAAGTGGTTGGTAAAATTGTGATGTGTAAACGTAATTGAAAAAAGGGTAATAATTGGGGTTTGTTTTGGGGTATAATATGGGGTTTATTTGGGGGTATAAATTGGAATTTAGTGGGGTTATTTGAACGGAGGTATTTAGGCGTTTTGGGGGAATGATTGTTGGGGATGGTTGTAGATTTCGGGATATTTGGCGCGGATGTCGGTGATGTACTTCTGGCCAGGATAGGGGATGAAAAGCTCGGAAGAATAGAAGGTGCGGCCTTCGTCTTCGTCGTAGTGCTTCTTAATCGTTCCGACGCATGGATAGGGATAGTCGCCAGCGACCATCTTCGATACTTCGTCTATCTCTTCCGTGGGTACGTAACCAAGATGCTTACCGTCAAGATGTACGACCTTAATGGAATTTCTGTCGTAGGGATTGTCAGGCTCAGGAATGAGGTTGCCCTTGAACGGGCCGACATACTTCGAGAGTCCTTTACGATAGTTTATGCCCGCTATTTTTGTTTGCCGGCACTGGGTGTCATCTCCGCTTGTGCCGGATGAACCGCTTTTAGTAATAACTGCGACGGCTATGCCGCTGATAAGAATTAATAATAAAACAATAATTAGTCCCATAACATTATATTTTTAGTTAAACATTGATTTTGTCATCGGGGGATTCGGCTAAGTAGTGGGTGGAGGGGAAGGTGGATGGGTATGATGGAGTGGAGAAGTTGGTGCGGAGGAATGCGAGGGTGGCCGTTAGTTCCTGACGGAGAGAAGTGACCTGAGACAGCTCGTCGCGTAGCTGACGGCGAAGTGCTTCAGTTTCCTGAATCAACGTGGCGGCAAGGGTTATTATGGCATCAGTCGGAGTCGACGGCTCCGGCTTTTTTGTTTGTAATAACATTTCACCTTGCTCATATAACAACCAATCAAGATTGAACACGCCAGGGAAAGCATGGCTGAACCTCCGAAGAAACCTATCCGTTAAAACAGACTCTCGCCCACTAAGCGCAGAGGATATGTTTGAACGGCTCGCTCCCATTTTATAAGACAAATCTTCTTGGTTTACTATAAGTCCATTCATTTCAAGATACTTATATGCTCGAAACAGCCTTTCTTTTCGTTCCATTTCCTTTTCTTTATGTTAATATATATTAAAAATAAAACATTTTGTATCGCATTATAAGAAATTTTGTTTTATCTTTGTCGCGGTTTTAGAAATAAGACCACGCAAAAGAGGCAGAGGATGGCGTATTGAGCCATCATACCAAACCAATCCAGCGGCAAAGGTAAGCCATCCAAAGCACTTTTGCAAACAAAAAGCAAAAAAGTTGTTGGTGCGGCTTTTTTGAGGTTATTAAAAGTTGGTAAAAAAAGAAAACGGGACACCCCGAGCAAGGAACCAGCAAGCGCACCATTAGCTGACCTTGTGAGGGGTGCTCCATTTAAGACAAAAAACAAAAATGGAAAAGAAAGACATGAAGGAAACAATGATGGACGTGGCAGCGTGGTCGATACTGCTGCTAATCGGAATGGCGTTGGTTGCGCCTGCTCTCCTGGCCTTCTGCGAGGGCAAGGACGGACAGCCTACCGTGTGGAATTTGGTCGGAATCGGCTACATGGCGTTCTGGGTTTGGAAGTTGAACAAGAAAGCTCAGCAGAAATGAAAATAAATTCCAATATTGACGAATTTAGGCAGCAGAACAAAGTACAGGCTCGCTTAAACTTGTACCGTCAGCTTGCGAGCGGAAAGATAAACGTGAATTATCTTGAAAACCGCTACCGAACGCTTAATTTCAATAACATTATGCTTTTTGACACGCTGTCGGTGGTGGCAAACGAACTGTTTAACGACTACGTGGAAGAGGCACCGTACATCCCACGGCTTAGCAACACAAAAAACTACATGTATAAAATGGAACGCTGCCGTCAGACTTACGAGGCATTCCGTAGAACCATGTATAGAAGCGAGAACAGGTTTTTCGAGAAAATAACCGACCTATATTTTGAGGCTGTTATGCGTCCGATGCAACTGGTAGAGATAAACCTGAAGCAGCTATTTGACAAAGAACGATTCCCGTATTCACGCTACATTGCAAAACTTGAAACACTAAACATCCTCACTGCGTTCGGTGTCGGGATAAGCTGGCACATTGAGGATTTGAGCTACGTTGCCCAAAATCCAACAGGGCAGGCAGGACTCGTAGGCGGCAGATTCAGCAAAATAGACAGTCGGGTGAATATGCAAGGCATTCAGCATTGGATTCTTGAACTTGAAAGAGAACTTGGGCCTATGCCAGTAGAGGCTACCGATCATATACAACAAAGCGTCGAGCAACTTGAAAACGAAGTCGTGTCTGGAGACTTGTTCCTTGAATGTACCATTATTGTTTCGGATGAAATGAAATGGGAGGGATTGCCTTCGTGGTTTCCATTTTTGGAAAAACCAACAGAAGAGCATCGAGAAAAGATGAAATACAAAACCCGCGAAGATATAGAGAAATGAAACGGATAATCACCCTAACCACATTGGCTATGATGACAGTCACCATGAACGCGCAGCCATTGGCATTGGATAGCATCAAGCAGATGTCTCCGGCGGACGGGTTGTTCTACGCCCTCGAATACTTCGGCCTTTATGAGCCTCATATCGTCTATGCGCAGGCGGTTCTTGAAACGGGCCATTTCAAGAGCAATCTCTGCAAGCGGGGAAACCTCTTCGGCATCTACGACAGCCGACGGAAAGAATACAAGACCTACGGGCATTGGATAGAGAGCGTCGTGGACTACCGCGACAGCGTGCAAGCCAAATATAAGGGCGGCGACTACTATCAGTTCCTCGAAGAACTGCCCTACGCCACCGACCCTGATTATATAAAGAAGGTACGGCAAATCGCCGAGAAATACATTCAATACGAATAAGACGATGGACAAGGAACTTAAACGAGAAATCATGCAGACGGTGAGGATTGCCACCGAACTGGCGACGCAGCGGGTCATGGAGACACGCGACGAGCGTTGGGTGAGCGAAAAGGAACTGCGGGCGAAGTTCGCCTTCTTTACGCCGACATGGATGCGCTACTACGGTCGCCTCCTGCCCAGGACACGGCCCGTCGTCACGGATGAGAACGGCAAAGAGCATGAAGGGAGTTGGAACTACCCCGTGAACAAGATTGCCTTCATGGTCGCCAACAACGAAATTAAAAACCTTAAAATATCAACAAATGGAACCTTTGACAGATAAAGACATCAAGCGGCTGAAGAACCTCTACGGCTGGGCGGCAATCGGCATCGCCGTTGCGCTGGGAATCGCAATCGGAATTTTTATCACCTTATTATAACAACAGAAATGGAAGCAACTGGAAGAATCATGAAACTGCTGAAACAACGCAGCGGAGTCAGCGAACGCACACACTCAGAATGGACGGCGCAGCCTTTCCTCTTCGAGTTCTTCGAGAGCAAGGAACAGCGTGTCAGCGACAAAATGAAGTTGGAAACGTTCGACACGAACATCATTCCTCAGATGGAAGAAAACATGCTTGCGCATGTGGTAGTGGGATTCAACGTCCGGGAATACGATGGACGCGAGTTCAATGAAATCAAACTTTACCGCATGGAACTTCTCGGATCAGCCGACCCGAACGCGGCAAAGGAATCTCCGGCGACCTGACAAAAAGGGCCAGTTCGAGTTACGGATGCACAAAAAAACTCGAACTTCAGGATCGCCGGAGCCAAACGGAGCGTTGGGGCGGTTAGTGACCGGCAACCCTGAGCGAGACAGGGCAACGCACAAAGGCCAACAAAAGGAAGGCGATAATCGCCGAAGGTCTGGAAAACGGGCAGTGACAGCCTGTGTAGGCCAGTTGTCACACCATAAGCGGGAGCGAGGGCGCAAGGCATAAACTCCATTATAGCCGAGGTGCAAAGGGTAGCGAAGGAGCGAGCCGGACGAAGCGTGTAAAAGCGTGGATAGGCCAGCAGCGTGACAAAAGGACGTAATGCGGCCTGTCGGGAATGGCCGCCGCGGAAACGCGACGGAAATGCACGGCAGAAGGTCACAAGCCCTTACATAACGCAGAGTGAGTTTATACATTTTATTTAGCGTTTTCTTTTTCATTCCGACCCGCTGTGACAGCGCGTCGGTTTTTTCGACAACAACAATAATAATATATAAGGAACTATGAACAATGGAAGAAACAAGAAATATCATGCCTGAACTGCCGAAGGCGGTCGAAGAGCCTGACTTCCTATCGGGCGACCTGTGGTTCGACGTGAACGTGGAACCCTATCGGCTCGATTTTGAAAAAGCATACGAGGCACCACGATACACGCTGGCATGGAACGGCATCGGGTTTGCGCCTCTTGGCGGAATCCACGCCATAACGGGACAGGCGGGCAACGGCAAGACGATGACGCTGGCGCAGTTTATGACGGCCATTCTGTCCGGGCAGTTCGGGAGCCTGACGTACAACCTCGGCGACACCATCCCGAAGCCGCGCGTGCTCTATATTGACACGGAAATGGAAGAGGCAAACACCATTGCGGTGAAGAACCGAGTCATGACCATGTGCAAACGGAGCATAACCGAGAAGGCCGACGACTTCATTGTGGTCATGCTGCGAGAGGTGCCAGAGACGAAGGAAATAGTCACCGACGATAAGGGAAAGACCGTCCTGACGAAGACAAAGGCGGCCATCAACCGCTGGCGCATGACACTGAAGGCCATTTGGGAGTACAAACCCACCGTCGTATTCATTGACGGACTGTTGGACGTGGTGGCCGACTTTAACGATAACATAGAATGCCAGGAGACCATCTATAAGTGTATGCAGATTGCAAGCCATTACGGTATATCGGTTTGGTGCGTTGTTCACCAGAACCCAGGAGGTGAGAAGCTGGTCGGCCACCTCGGTTCGTACCTGGAACGCAAGGTAACCGACGTATTCCAGACAAAGAAGGATAAGAAGGAAGGAGACGTGTCGTTCACCGTGAAACAACTGAAAGCGCGTGGCCGCGACATCGACGACTGGAAGTTCAAGGTCATGCCTGTCAGCGGTTGGGGAATGCCGGAGCAGATCGACGTTGCGCCCGTCGAGCCAAAAATGAAATACACGCCTATCGAGGTGAAGGAATGGCTCGAAAGAGGTCAGAAGGAAGTCGAATGGCCGGCAACGCTGACGGACATACGGCTGAAGATATTCAAGGAAATTATAGGGATAAAGAACAACGACGGTCTTCAGGAATGTGTGACGATTGCCGTCAATAGACGATTTATTCTTCCACAAGAAAAAGACGACATGGATGAAGGGCAGAAAAAACCGAAATATATACTTAACCCTGAGTTCATCGAGCCTATGCCATTCTAATTTTCCCAAAAATTCCTTATATATCTAAGAGATATATAAGAAGTAATTTTCCCAAACATCTATGCCTGCCCCCCTTTTCCCATGTCCCTGCGCCTATATGGGTGCGCTGGGACAGACAGGGAAAGACGGGGCGACAGACATCGGCTCGCGCATGTGTGCGCGGTTTTATAGATTAATTTTTTTTTGGCTTTTAGGGCATGGCTTTAAGGACACGACCATGATAGACGAACGAACGATTCAGCGAGTCAAGGATGCGGCGAACGTGGCGGACGTGCTTCGCGACTTCTATGAGCTGCGGCGGGACGGGGTGAACTTCACCTGCCTCTGCCCGTTCCATGCGGACAGGCATATAGGGTCGTTCAAGATCTCGACCAAATATAACCGCTATACGTGCTACGCCTGCGGCGCGAGCGGCAACGCCGTTGACTTCTTAATGGAGCACGAGGGGCTTTCGTTCCCTGACGCCATTCGCTGGCTGGGCCGCAAATACGGCATCTATGTGGAAGGGTACGAAGACTTCCACCCAAAGACGTGTGCGCCTCACCAGCCCGCGCCGCCACTGCCCATGCTGAAGCTGCCGAACGGATATATCAAGGCGCGACAGCATACGGAGCACGATACGCTGTGCAACTGGATTCGCTCGTTGCCGTGGGACGCCGAGCAGCGGAAGCGCATCGAGCCTGTGCTGAAAGATTATCTCATCGGACGGTCGAAGCAGGGACACACCATCTTCTGGCAGGTCGATGAGATGGGGAACATACGGACGGGAAAGATGATGCTCTACAAGCCAGACGGCCACCGCGACAAAGAGACGCCGCACAACTTCGACTGGATTCATGCGGCCATGCTGCGGGCCGGAATGTACGACCCCGAAAAATATGAAAAGAAGACAACCTTATTCGGTATGCACCTGTTAGACCCGACCGCGCCGGCGACGGTCAACATTGTCGAAAGCGAGAAGACGGCACTTATATGCGCAATCGCCTACGGGAACATGCGAGAGAACGTGTGGATGGCGAGCGGAGGGCTGACGTTCCTATCACCCGAACGGCTGAAGCCCATCATACACCGCAACCGCCGCATCATTCTATACCCCGACCACGACGGCATCGAGGCGTGGAAGCAGCGAGCGAAGGAGATTGGCTACAAGAAGCTGACCGTCGCCGAGCAATTTGTCACGGATAACTGGACGGAGGCGGACGGGCCGAAGGCGGACATCGCCGATATATTTATAAGGATAATGGACGACCAGCAGCGGCACGCGGGAAAGGCGCAGCTGGTGGGCGACGTGGTGAAGGAAATGATACGAGAGAATCCAAACATGCAACTGTTAATTGATAAATTCGACTTATATGAAACAGGAAGATAAAAGCGTGGTGATGGGCACGAAGGTGACGCCGTGGGCCGCCGAAGCGTGGAACGAAATCTGCGAGGCGTTACATACGGACACCTACCACCTGCTTCAGCAATTCATCTACGCGATGATTCGCGGCGCGTCGCAGGGACACAAGGTGACTCCTGAGATACAGCGATTGCTGTCGGCCCTGGACTTCGACGCGGGTTGGCAGAACGCGCTGAACCTTTGCGCGAAAGACCGACTGAGCATTGCCCAGATGATTCTGATTGTCGAGCAGGAGGGAAAGCGAGGCTTCGGAGCCGTAATGATTGACAAGCCATTCATGAGCGAGGCCGAGCAGACGGAGAATGCCGACGTCATCTTCGAGCGGCTGTGTGAGGTGGTGTTCCGACGGACGTACCTGAAGCTGCGGCGTCTGGGAACCATCCTCAACGTCAGCAGCCAGCGCGAGCTGTTAGAACGGATGTTAGACGAACAGATCGCCGTCGAACTTGAACAGCAATTCCAGGCCGAGCTGCCTGGCATGGGCGACCGCGCCGAGAACGGAAAGCCCTATGGCTACGGCAAGAAGACGAAGGCCAAGCAGTACCGCACGCCCGACAGCGTGGCTCTCGACGGACGGTTCAGCTTCACGGACGTTCCTGACTACACAATGAGCAAAACAGAGCCGCCGTCCTACGACGTGGAGTACGAGAGCGAGGACGCCCAGCACTTCGACGACCCCGAAGAGGCATGGGAACGGATAGAACGCGACGAAGAGTACGACGACAATGAAGAAGACTAAGAGCCGCTACCGCCCTGAGCACATGCGGATGCTCAACGACCGACGTTGGATGGAGACCAAGCGCATCGTGTGGCAACGGGCACAAGGACTGTGCGAGGAATGCGCACGGCAAGGGCTGGTCGTTCCTGGGGTCGATTGCCACCATGTCGTGCCCTTCGAGTCGGCCAAGACTCAGGCTGAGATGGAGCGGCTGTGCTACGACGCCGATAATAACGTGGTGCTTCTATGTGTTGACTGTCATCGAAAATGTCATAACATAAAAGGCTACCACAAAAAGGAGAACGTGAAGGCGAGGCGTGACCAAGCCTTCGAGCGATGGAAAGAAAGAATGAATGGGAAGTGAAACCCCCGCGGCACCCGTTTTAGTTAGGGCCTCCGAAAATTCCCAAATCCACTTGCCCTTCCTTCTCTTCACAGAGCACTTTTTAAGG
>Ga0310786_10001536_pt1 | contig 37164 bp, 32 predicted proteins | sample AusTroGonzalo_MG_FD_203881 | JGI IMG/M metagenome (GOLD analysis project Ga0310786, IMG submission 203881) | Bovine rumen microbial communities from tropical cattle in Woodstock, Queensland, Australia - Gonzalo_03 (v2) (version 2) | ecosystem: Host-associated > Mammals > Digestive system >... | reverse complement strand
AAGTATCCGTACAAGTTTGAGCTGGCGGTGCGCTATCGCACGGAGGGGAACCGTTTCTATGCCGAATGGACGGTAACCAACAAGGACAAGAAAGACATCCACTTCCAGATTGGTGCACATCCTGCACTGCTGTTGCCGGACTACCATGAGGAGGATCCCATCCACGGCTACCTGCAGTGCTTTAACGGCAATGGTAGCGTAGTGAAGCAGCCGATGCTCAGCCACGGGCTGGACGGCGGTTACCTCACGGAACTGGAAGCTCCCGTGCCCATGCCCGTTGACGAAGACGGCCTCCTGCCTATCACGGCCGAGACCTTTGCCATCATCAACACCTTTATGCTGGAGCACGGTAGCGTGAAGAGCGTGATGCTTCTGGACAAGGAGAAGAAGCCCTACCTAAAGGTGGGCAGCGACCAGACCGAAGCCTACGGCATCTGGGCCCCCTACAAGCCCGGCTGCCCCTTCGTGTGCCTGGAGCCCTGGTGCGGCATCACCGACCTCGTCGGCTTCACCGGCGACCTCAAGGACCGCTACCTGAACCACGCCCTCCAGCCGGGTGAAACCTTCACCTTTGAGTACTGGATAGAGTGTGTTTAGTTTCGCGATTCCGTTAAAAATTAACGGATATTCGCGTAATAAATATGTTTTTGAAGATATTTGTGTTATATTTGCGGTAGTATTTAACTTTTAATATCATGTTACTCAGGTTTGTAGTAAAGAACCTCTATTCTTTTAAAGAAGATACGGAATTCAATCTTTTCCCTAGTAGCAAGGCTACTCATCATCTGCATCACAGGGTGCAGTGTGGAGACATGGAAGCCATTAGACTAACTGCAATATATGGGGCAAATGGTGCAGGGAAGAGCAATCTGATTAAGGCTATTTTAGATTTTAAGACAATCGTTGCTGCTGGAAATATAAGCCGTTTCGTTTTTCAAAACTACAAATTTCAGTTTTCAAAGAATTGCTTAAGTGAACCTGTGTCAATGGCCGTTGAGTTCTGCACAGCAGGAATAACGTACTACTATTCTTTGGAAATGGACACCGGACTTGTGTCATATGAGTCTTTGTCAATCTCCCATAAGACTAAAGATACTTTGGTATTTGAGAGGAGGACAAATGGGACCCAGACAATCAAATTCGGAGAAGGGTATTCTGCCGATAAGTCTAACAAGCTTTTCTCTGATGTGCTACAGGATAAACTCCTTGGTAGAGAAGTTTTGTTGTTGAGCTTCATGGCAACCAATTATGCAGAAGAGATTCCTGATATAGCAAAGGCGTATAAGTGGATTGTTAACGATTTGCTGGTTCTGAATCCCAAGTATCTCAAGAATCTTGCACTGGCGTATATGTTCAGTAAAAATCCTGAGATGAACAGTCTTTTGCAGGATGTCCTCAGCGGTACAAAAACAGGTATTACTTCTATTGAAGTTGGTAGAAAAGTATTAGATGAAAGCCAACTTGATCCTGCTTTTGTAAAAGAACTAAAGGACTCACCAGGTGTGCCACGGATTTTACAAAGTACGGTGGATGACAGAATTAACAATTCCATTGTGTTTGAGAACGGCAATATTGTGTATATGGAAATGCAGCCTAAGCATCAAACATCAGATGGAGATGCTCTGGGGATGCCCATTATCTTTGAATCAGATGGTACTATCCGGCTAATTGAATATATCCCGTTGCTTTACCTTGTTCTGACTAAGGATTGTGCGGTAATAATTGATGAGATAGAACGGAGTCTGCATCCCATCCTCATCAAGGGAATAATCACAAAGATTTCTGAGAGTGCTTCTGCAAAAGGTCAGTTAATCTTTACCACTCATGAGTCATGCCTGCTGGACCAGGAGATTCTCCGTCCCGATGAGATTTGGTTTGCCCAGAAAGATATGGAACAAGCAACTCAGTTTTATCCGCTCAGCGACTTCAATATCCATAAAACGGCTAATATTGAAAATGGATATTTGAACGGTCGTTATGGTGGCATACCTTTCCTGTCTAACCTTAAAGACTTGCATTGGTGATGATAACCCGGATAAAAGATTATTCAAAACAACCTCCAAGCAAAGATGCAAGAAAGTTGTATCTGATTTGCGAGGGGGAAGGGACTGAGCCAAGTTACTTTACCTTCTTCAAGGGCCTTTCAAGTAATTTGGAGATTATCCCCATTCCTCCGGAAAGCGGAACGGACCCCTTGAAACTCCTTGAGCTTGCCAGAATTAAGTTAGTGAATGAAGATAGTCGTTATATAATGGACTATCGTGCTAATGACTCAGTGTGGTTTGTTATTGATACTGACACATGGGAGAGGGAAGGCAAAATTACTCCTCTCAGAGATTTTTGCGCAAAGAACAATACGGGTTTTCAAGAAAAGTATACAGAAATAAAGCCTTATAGTGCATGGAACGTTGTGCAGAGCAATCCTTGTTTTGAAATTTGGCTCTACTATCATTTCTTTAAAGATGTACCAAATCAGGAAGAAGTTGAGTCGTATCCTTCTTTTAAAGCATTCGTTGCCAGCGTCATCTCCGGTGGATTTGATTTTCAGAAAGATCCGGTAAGAGTGAGGACTGCCGTCCAAAACGCAAGATCAAACTTTCAATACTCCGATAATGGAAGATTGGCTTTGTTTTCCACGGAGGTGTATCAATTGGCCGAAGAAATATTATTGTTTGTAAATCAGCACCTGGACCGTCTGCAGGGGATGATGGGGTAAGTCTTGGCTTTTAGAAATAGGTGTAGTCTTTCTTGGAGACAGTACGTCACCCGCCAAATTTCTTTGGTAAGGGGATTTAAAAAGAGCATCCCGCCAGAATGCAGTATGCTCTTTAATGCATAAAAGGTCCTTTTAAGGCATACTTTCTAAAATCCAAGAGCAAAGGTAAGACAAAAACTGATTCCGCAAATAAAAAGATTATTATATGTTTAATTTACAAAAATTCATCTCCGACTCCGTCACGTTCCGGCCGACGAGCATGTTTGAGGCCGACATCGAGGCGAACCGCGAGACGCTCACAAGAGAGATAAAAGACAAGAAGGTGTGCGTCATTGGGGGGGCGGGGAGCATAGGGTCCAGCTTCATCAAGGCGGTGCTGCGGTTCGAGCCGAAGGCCGTGGTGGTGGTGGACCTCAACGAAAACGGGCTGGCCGAGCTGGTGCGCGATGTGCGCTCCACCGAAGGGCTCTATGTGCCCGACGAGTTCCGGTGCTACACGCTCAACTTCGCCGACCCCATCTTCGAGCGCATCTTCCGCGAGGAGCGGGGCTTCGACATCGTGGCCAACTTCAGCGCCCACAAGCACGTGCGCTCCGAGAAAGACCGCTACTCCGTGCAGGCTCTCATCGAGAACAACGACATCCGCGCCAAGCGCCTGATGGACCTCCTCACCGTCTATCCGCCGCGTCACTTCTTCTGCGTCAGCACCGACAAGGCCGCCAACCCCGTCAACATCATGGGCGCCAGCAAGCGCGTGATGGAAGACCTGGTGATGGCCTACAACCGCCACTTCAAGGTGACCACCGCCCGCTTTGCCAACGTCGCCTTCAGCAATGGCTCCCTGCCCGACGGCTGGCTCCATCGGCTGCAGAAGCGCCAGCCCCTGGCCGCCCCCTCCGACGTCAAGCGCTACTTCGTCTCGCCCGAGGAGAGCGGACAGATCTGTATGCTCGCCTGCATCCTGGGCCGACCGGGCGAAGTCTTCTTCCCCAAGCTGGGCGAAGACCAGATGCTCACGTTCTCGTCCATTTGCGACCGCTTTGTGGAGGCCAACGGAATGGAGAAAGACCCTTGCGCCACCGACGCCGAAGCCAAGCGCAAGGCGGCTGAGTTGCGCGAACACCCGGTGAAATATCCAACCGTATATTTCACCTCCGACACCACCGGCGAGAAAGCCTACGAAGAGTTCTACGTCCCTGGCGAGAAGATCGACCTTGCGCGCTTCCAGGCCCTTGGCGTAGTGGAGCAGACCGCGCGTCACGACAAGGCCGAGGTCGATGCCTTCTTCCAGAAGCTCGAGGCCATCTTTGCCAAAGACGACTTCACCAAAGCCGAAGTTGTGGATGCCATACGGGAATTCATTCCGAACTTCCAACATGAGGAACGAGGCAAGAACTTAGATCAAAAGATGTAAGCCAGATGTAAAGGACATCTAACGGACATCTCACGGAGATGTAACGTTGATCTCACGGAGGTCTACGCTCCGGGGAGCGTGAACCAGGGAAAAAATAACTGAGTAATAACCATCATTCCAGACTGATATGAGCGTTGATTTAAAAGGTATTTTCGGAAGCAGAATCCAGATAGGCAGCAAATTGCGGTCTATCATGGGTGTGTTTTTTAATCAGGACAGCCAGGAGGTGACTGATTACAAACCGTCTTACCAGCGCAATTATGTGTGGGATGACGAAAAGGCGACCTATTTCATAGAGAGTATCTTCCTTGGAACGGAGATACCCCCGTTGGTCTATTTCAAGACCATCACCGACGAGGCCATCAAAAATGAGATTATTGACGGCCGTCAACGCTATCAGACTATCCTGCGTTTTGTGCAGGGCGACCTGCGGTTAAAGAAAAACGGCTTGCAGCGTCTGGGTGAGGTGAAGGAGATCATCGGTAAGACATTTGAAGAGTTGCCCGAAAAGTATAAAACTCTGTTTCAAGAGACCCGTATCCGTATAATTGAAATCCGTTTCCTTACCGACCATACGCCCGAAGAGGAAGATGCCCTGAAAAAAGAAGTTTTCCAACGCTATAATTCCGGCATCACGCCGCTGAAGAACCTGGATATTTACAAGGCACAGTACTATTACAACGACCTGAACACCTACCTGAAACACCAGTTGAAGGACGATGAAGGCTTTGATGCGCTACTGTCGCGAGTCCTGCGCTTGGAAAAAAGCAAGCCCGAACAGAAGGCGATGAAGATTCGCGAGATGCTGGTGCTGAACCGCATCCCGATTAAATATTACGCCATTCAGAAACAGCAGGTTATCCGCAAGTACTTTGAACTGCTGTCCGACCAAATTACCGAGGATGAAATCAAAGATGTCTATGACGACTTCAGACGCCGCCTCTGTCTGTTGGATTTCATCGAGGCTGGTTTCGTTGATGCCGACGTGCCTTACAACCGCTTGATTGGCGAATGTCTCTACTGGGCTATTTCCATTGTTGAGATGGAAAAGGAATGCCACCTTCAAGACGATATGTTTATCCGCAGCCGTTTGGTGGAGTATTTTAGGGAAAACATTGATAAGTTCACCACTGTCCGCAGTTCTTTTGCTGGTATTCTCTTCGACCGTTACGAGTGTACCGCCAAGTTCTTTGAGCAGGAATATGGTTGTAGTTTCAAACTGTACCTCTACAATAACGAAAAATTCAAAAGCGAGAATAAACAGCTTGTCCTAACCCAGGAGGCTCCGCTGAGTTTTGACGAATTGCGCATCAACAAGCCCGACCCCACCTCCGTTGAGGTGAGCGAGTTACTGCTGAACATCAACAGCAACCGTTTCCTGATACGTCCTCCATACCAGCGCAATGAAGTGGGCAACCGCAGGAAGTCCTCCTCTATTATAGAGAGTCTTCTGCTTGGCATCACGCTCCCGCCTATCTTTGTGTATAAACGCGAGGACGGCGTTTCTGAGGTGATTGACGGCCAGCAGCGCATCCTTAGCATCTTGGGATTCATTGGCAAGCCCTACCGCGACGAGCAGTTCAATGAACAGTACTCTAAGCAGAACAAGTTCTCGCTTGACCTTCGCGACAACGGTATCTTGAAAGACTGGCAAAACTATCATTTTGATGACTTGCCTGTGAAGGATCGCAACAAAATCATGAGTGCCGACCTGTCGATTATAGATATCAAGGAAAGCCAGAATCAGAATTTCGACCCCGTTGACCTGTTTGTGCGCCTGAATAACAAGCCTTACCCTATAGCAAAAGACTCTTTCGAGATGTGGAACTCTTTTGCCAGTCGTGAGTTGATAGATACTATCAAGAATGCTGTGAAGCACAACGACAAGTGGTTCTATCTACGCCAGAAGAACGACCGTATGAACAACGAGGACTTGTTTACCACGTTGGCCTACTTCCAGTACGTGTACCAGCAGCGTGGCAACGCCTCCGGCGACATTGTCCCTGAGCGTACTGTGGAGTTGTTCAAGCAGGGAAACCGCATTAATTGCCGTTTCCGTCTGCGCCCCGAAATCTCAAAGTTGATGGAGCAGGAAGACCATAGCGATTTTGTCTTTGCCATCAACAATCTGGAGTTTGGCTTTGTGCGCAACGTGAAGACCATCCTTGATGGGGAGTTCCTGACCAGCAGCAATAACAGCTTGGGCAAGCGTCTTGACAACCTCTTGAGTTTTGAGGGCAGCAAGCGTACCCAGATGATGTTCTACCTGCTGTGGATTCTTCTCCACGACCTCTCTAACCAGAGAATAGCCGAAGACCACTACACGGTATATAATCGCGTGAAAAGCATCGTGGCCATGTTCTCCGACGGAACCGATGTGGAGGAATTCAAAGCCGCCGTTAGCGACTTCCGCAAGGAATATGCTACCATAGAGCCCGAGGTTGACTTCCACCTTACGGAAGTGGCTGATTTGTATGAAAACAAAGAGAACCTTGACACAAAAGACGAAGAGGACAAGAAGGAAGTGGACATGGTTCTTGACTTGATGATCAGTCCGTTGCGCCGTTTCAATGTACAGCATGTGCAGGATGCACTTCCGCTGATGAAGCAACAGTTGGGTATTAAGATTATCCGCAGCGGTATAGCGCCCCGCTATGTGGAGAGCATCCTGAAAAGCCGTTTCTTCTATTACTACTGCACGTCCCAGCATACCATGCAGGTGAAAAAGAGTGCTGTTCAGAATCTTGACATACCCTTTGTGCCGCCTATTGTGCAGGCCCAGATGGCCAAAATACTCCTTTATACTGAGATAGCCACTGGCTTGGAACGCGACTTCTTTGAACGCATTCTCGACCTGATGGTGTACGAGCGGGTGGCGCTTGACGAATTCCGTCAGTCCGGCATTAGCGTGTTCGATTTGTTGAAGGATTTGCCCGACCTATCAGAAGAAGAGGACGAGAACCGTCGCAAGATTATTTTGAAAGAAGTATATAGTAAACAAAACCAGCCCGAAGCTCAGATGGCATTGCTGCTGCTTAAGTCCATTGATTTAAAAATCTCCCGTAAAATCGAAAGCTTTTAACGATGCATCGTATAACCAAGATTACACTGGATAATTTCAGAGCTTATATATCACCGCTCGACATTGACTTGCCTGCGGGTGAAGACCTGCTCGTATATGGCGAGAACGGCAGCGGCAAGAGTTCACTCTACAAAGCCCTGCGCTATTTCCTTGAGAGCAGTGTTGACAGTACCTTGCCCTTTGAGTTGAACCATTTCTCTGGCCGACCCGACGGGAAAGTGTCCGTTACTTACACCGATGTTGATGCGGCTGGTGCCCTGCTGCCCGGAACCGAACAGACCTTCACCATAAGTACCGACCCCGCGCTGACCACCAACGGGCAAGGCTTCATTATGACCAGCCACCGCGCAAGCGGTTTTCTTGACTATTCAAAACTGCTGAAAGTTTACCTGAACAATGGTAAGCGCCCCAACCTCTTTAACTTGGTTACCGACCTGCTGGGCAATTATGTGACGGCCAGTGTTGATCCTCGCCCCCTGAAGGATTTGATCGAGGGCACAAAGGATGAACTCCGAGCCGCTTACCACCGCACCGACCATATCCACCAAAGAGGACTGGCCGACTATAAGAAGCTTGAGAAACTGTTTCCAGACCTTATCAAGAAGTTGAACGACGAACTCAAACCTATGATGAACCGTCATTTCCAGAATATGGGGATGGAAATAGAACTTGTTGGAGCTAAGACTATCCTGCAAGACAACTGGCGTATTGAGGACATAGAGGTTACAGGTGAGGTATATGTGAAAGTGACCCATCACGGGAATCACCTTCCCAACTATAACGACCGTCTGAACGAGGCCCGCCTCTCAGCCATAGCCACTTGCCTCTACCTGTCTTCGCTTAAACTGATAGCCAAGACCAACGACACCCGCGTGCTGTTTCTCGACGATGTGTTCATTGGGCTTGACCTGGGCAATCGCCTTCCGGTGCTGGATATTGTGAAGAAAGAGTTTACCGAGTATCAGCGCATCATCACCACCTACGACAAGAGTTGGTTCTTGCAGGCCAAGGAAGTACTTGAAGATGCCGGTGGCTGGAAGTTCTACGAGATGTATGAAGGCGAAATCAAAGATGCCACGGGCAACGTATTGACCAAACCCATCTTGGTGGAGGTCGATTCCCTGTTTGGTAGGGCGTGCAGCTTCCTCAACAACCCTGAGCATCCCGACTATCCTGCATCAGCCAATTACCTGCGCAAAGCCTTTGAAGAGTTGCTCCTGTGTGATTTGTATGACAAGGCCATACGTGATGAGAACTACGAAGAGATTGTAGCCTTCCGACTGACCCATCTGGTTACTACCTGCCGTGAGTTCGTCGCGCAGCTACCCGACTATATTGTGCCCCAGGCAAATATCGCCAACCTCCTCACAGACCTTTGGAGCCTGTTGCATCCAATGCTTCATCCCCTGTCGCACTACGTACCTGATATTCCCACGTATAAGGCCGAGTTGAAAAAGGCGATGAACGTCTATGAATCGCTGAAAACCGAATTTCAGGTGTCCGACTACGCCAACCACTGCAAGGTGATACTGGAAAAGGGGAACAAAATAGAGTTTGTGGTGAAAGGCGCTTCCTTGTGGGAGTTCCACTACACACTTAAACTGAAAGACAACCTTTACAGGTATGATGACAACGCCGGAGGGCAGAGCGTCAGCCTTTGCGAGATGCGGGTAGTACACATGCTTTGGTATGATACTATGGGGAAGAAAAAAGAAATAACTATTGGTCAAAACAATACTGTTGGACAATCCATGGTTTATACAGGCCTGCAAGATTGTCACGATAAGATAGTGGATTTCCTCATCAATCATGAACACAAGACAGATATTGTAGCCCAACCAGTGGATGAGATGGTACTGATACCCGATGATACCAATGCGATGCATACATTAAAGGATATCTTGGCAAATTTAGTTTAGAAGAATAATCTACGAAAAATGACAAACAAAAATAATCCAGTCTTGGGAACCTACACCGAAGCCGAACTTCGTAACCTCGTTGAGGAATACATAACTCAACAAAAAACAGAGTTTACGCTAAAAGGCGTATGCTCCTATATTCTCTATTGGGCTGTTGAGGACGGAAAGGTGACGGAAGGCAACAACCTAATCGAGAGCTACGAACTAGAAGCAGGCGACCAGAACAGAGTCAAACGCATTCTAACCACCATTTCAGAGGATGGTAGAATAGGCTGTGCGGAAAGTGCCAATGGTGAATCAAGATATATCATGCATTAAGAGATTAAGCTATATTTTTTTATTGACAATAAACATAAAAAAAGATACAACAATGATTAACGTTGGAATTATCGGATGCGGCTTCGTTGGTGGAGCCCTTAAAGATTGGTTGGAACACAACAACCCAGAGTGCAAACTATTCATAAGCGACCCTCCGAAGGGCTACAATGATGACCTGAGCAATATCGATATTGCTTTCTTGCAGATTCACGTGCCTACCGAAGACGATGGAACACAAGACCTTACCCTTATGAAGGAACTTATTACTAAGCTCCCTGATGTACCTGTGTTTGTTCGTACCACCATTCTTCCTGGAACCAGTGACCATCTGTCAAAGGAGACGGGGCATAAGGTACACTATATGCCTGAGTTCCTGACAGAACGTACTCATATTGAAGACTTCAAAAAGCAAACGATGGTCTTCACAGGTGCTCATGAGCTGCTTACCAAGATCTTTGTTGGCAAGAAGTTCACGGTTATGACTCCGCTTGAAGCTGAGCTGACTAAGTATATGCACAACGTGTTTGGTGCCTACAAAGTTACCTACTTCAACGCATGCCGAGAATACTGCGAGCAGATGGGTGCTGACTGGCGTAAGGTGCATACGGGCGTATTGCTCTCAGGTTACATCAATGATACCCACACCTACGTGCCTGGTCCTGATGGTAAGTACGGCTATGGTGGTAAGTGCTTTCCTAAGGATGTGAACGCTTTTGCTATGATGACCAAGGGTACACCTTTGGGAACACTCTTGGAGCACCTTCATGAACTGAATGTCCACTTCCGTGGATTCGAGGAGCATATATAAACTAAAATCCTTAGAGAAGCTTAAAAAATATTATGTACCAAAGTGTAATTAGTTTTATCAAGGATTTGTACAACAACCAAGAGTTTGTACCCCTTGCCGCGCCAAAATTTATTGGTAATGAGAAGAATTATCTCAACGAATGCATTGATACTACTTTTGTTAGTTCAGTAGGTCAGTTCGTGGACCGTTTTGAGAAAGATATGGCCACATATACAGGAGCTAAACGTGCTGTGGTTTGCGTTAACGGCACAAATGCTCTCCACATGGCAATGATGTTGGCCGGTGTGGAACGTGATGATGAAGTTCTCACCCAGGCACTAACTTTCATCGCCACTTGTAATGCCATTAGCTATATCGGTGCACATCCTGTATTCATTGATGTTGATAAGACCACAATGGGGCTTTCTCCGGATGCTGTGAAAGCATGGCTTATTAAGCATTGCGAGATAACGAATGGGCAGTGCTACAACAAGCGGTCTGGACGCAGAGTGAAGGCATGTGTACCTATGCATACCTTTGGACATCCAGTCCGTATAGAGGAATTGGCAGCTATTTGTGCTGAGTGGCATATCGAATTGGTTGAGGATGCCGCTGAAAGCATCGGTAGCAAATACAAAGGAATACATACGGGCTTGTTTGGAAAAGTGGGAGCGCTGAGTTTCAATGGCAACAAGACCATTACCACGGGTGGTGGCGGTATGCTGCTCTTTATGGATGAAGAACTTGGTGCACTAGCCAAGCACCTCACCACACAGGCCAAAGTTCCGCATCGTTGGGAGTTTAAGCACGACCATATTGGCTACAACTACCGTATGCCCAACATTAATGCTGCCCTTGGCTGTGCCCAGTTGGAGCATTTGGATGAGTACATTGCAGACAAGCGTGAAACAGCAGCAGCATACGCCGAGTACTTCAAGAACGTGGATGGTATTGATTTCTTCACAGAGCCAGAGAACAGTTTCTCGAACTATTGGCTCAATGTGGTGATTCTTCCTAACCATGACAAGCAGTTGGAATTCTTGCAGGAAACCAACGACAATGGTGTTATGACTCGTCCTATTTGGGAACTCATGAACCGTCTTCCTATGTTTGAGCATTGTCAGCACGACAGTTTGGTAAATACTATCTGGTTCGCCGATAGAGTGGTGAATATTCCGAGTAGTGTAAGAACGTTGTAAATTTTGAAGGCTCTATCTATTACTTTTAATAAAACCGGCTACGACCCTTTCATAGACTTTTTAAAAGCCTATAGTATAATCTGTGTCATAATTGCTCACATACTTCCATCGGACTTTTATAAGTATATCCTATTTCAGGTATGGGGAGATATGCAAGTTCCGATGTTTGTGTTAATACAGGTTTTCCATGCGTATAAAAAAAGAACGAAACCAAAGTTAAATTGGAATAGTCTTCTTAAACGAATATGTTTACCATTTATCGCGGTACAGGCTTTAATCGTTGGATTTAAAGCCTTATGGGGGGGGGAGGTGTCATGGATAAGTTTTATTGGCAGTGGCGGATACGGACCGGGGGCATACTATATGTGGATATATATTCAAATCGCATTTCTGCTAGTTATATTATGGCCGTGGATTAAGCATTTATCGTTAAAAAAGGCACTGATAGCTTTTTTGATTATTAGTATTGGTTTCGAGGTGTTGTTTTCGATGATAAATCTTTCTGATAGGTTATACAGATTATTGTGTGTAAGATATTTATTTTTGATTCCATTGGGTCTTATGTGGATTGAAAAAGGCGTACTATTAAACAAGAAGACAGTTGTGTTATCCATAATTAGTATTGTGGCAGTTTTGTTCTTTGTTTTTACTAATTATGACATAGAACCATTCTTCTTCAATACGGGTTGGAAAACACATAGATGGATTTGTTATTTCTATCTTCCGGTACTGTTAACTTATTGTTTGTTTTTTGTTTGGGATAGAATTAAGCAAATCCCAATAGTGGGGAAATCAGTTAGATGGGCCGCTACTCGTTCATATGAAATTTTCTTGTCTCAAATGGCAGTAATAAGTATGTTCCCCTTTTCGTTTTTCCAAAAAGTTCTAAATGGCATTATTTGTTTTTCTATTTGGGGGATATTGGTTTTTATTTTAAGTATTTGTTTTTTGGGGGGGGATATACTGGGTGGAGAATAGTATCAAAGAGGTAAATAGCTGATTCTTCTTTTTGGTGGGCAATTAGCGTTAATTAACAATGGCAAAGTTTTTTATAACGAATGATAAGGTTTTAGCCGTTAGGATTAAAAACAATATAGAATCCTCTATATTCACCTTATGTGCGGAAATACAAGAAGGTAATATTTATGCGTTCTCATGCAAAAAATTATGTGTTAACAATAATAATTTTATGCATGATACAAGAGGTAATTTTGTTATTGCGACTGGGACCTATCTTTATGAGTCTGGAGGGTTGAACTGTTTTTTAGAAGTTGAGGAAGATGACGTCAAAACAGTGAGAAGCAAGATGTTTGGGCAATATGCTGTCGTTACGTTAAAAGGAACCCGTCTCACAGTTTTTTGTGATGCTGTAGGAGCATATGAGGTGTATTATTACAACGCCGATGGCATATTTGTTATTTCGAATGACTTGTATGACATGGCACGTGTGTTGTCTGAAAAGTTAACAGTTAACCAGAATAATATTCTTGAAATGGCTCTTCAAAACGCCATACTGTGTAACGAAACCTATTTTCATGAAATAAATAGATTGGACGGAGTTGAAGTGATTAATGTGGATGTAAAGTCGAATATATTCAAAATAGATTATACAGATGTGCCTTTGCCGAGAATTTGTGATTCTGAATACGAACATATTAAAGAGGCAACGGCTTTATCACTTAAGAACAAGGCACGCGCTTTCGCTGAACATTTCGGTTCCCCTGATATCTTTATGACGGGAGGACTTGATGCGAGGCTTTCTTTAGCCGCTTATTTGAGCATAGGTCAGAAACCCACTCTTAACTATGCCAAGGGTAATTGTTTTCTGACTAACACAAACGATGCTGACTATCAGATTGTAATCCTTATTTCCAAGCACTACGGATTGACTCTTCACAAACATGACTGGTCTCACCCATATCTATTAAATCGCGATTGGCCTGAACTAATGCATAAATATGGTTTTGATTCTCTTGCCTATTACGGATCAAAGTCTGTTTTCCATTCTTTTTATTCGCTGGACAATGTGCTTAATACTTTTGGGTATGGTGGTGAATTATATAGGAACGATGACTGGGTTCAAGATTATAGTAATGAGATGTTCTCCATTGACTATTATCTGGATTACTGTTATTTAAACAAAAGTGGAGTCTATGATGTAAATCTGCTTCCAGGATATCGGGACCATATAAAAGCAAAATTATTGAAGATTTGTAAGAGATACCACATAAATCCCGAACAAATACCAGTAAGGGATTATATATACCTTGATTATGAGTATCGTCGCACTGCACATTCAGTAATGCTCAATGTTCTAAACAAATATAGATACTCCAACCTCCTCCTTTTAGAATATGATACTGTGCGTTCAATATTTATGAATTCAACTTATAAAAGTGGTTCAAGGTATCAGATTGATTTGATTAATGAGCTATATTCGGGGGTTTTGGAAATTCCAATTTTTTCACATATCCAACATCGCAAACTTAATCGTGATACAATGACATTGGAAGTGTTAGAGAATAGCTCAACTCATTCATCTGCTAGACCACGACTATCATTTATTAAGTCACCAGTATTCCGTTTGGCTGGACGTAAAATACTGGAAACATTACATATGATAACACCACAGATAGATACTAATGTTTTCGTGAAAGATTACGATAAGCATCATAGATTGTCATCAAACTCATTATTGAAGATGCCAATAGATAGCCGTTATCAAATTATGTATATCATGTTGAATGAAATCATACGAGATTTGACTGAAAAGAAATATGAATAAACCATTGATTCTTATTGGTGGCGGAGGTCATTGTAAGTCCGTGCTTGAAGCAGCTGAGAGTGCTGGTTATAGCATTCTCGGTGTACTCGATATGCCTGATGAAGTAGGAAAGGAAATCCTCTCTACTAAAGTGGTTGGTACGGACGATGACATACCTGCTTACGTAGAGAATGTGGAGTTTGTTGTAACTGTTGGTTTTATTAAAGATCCAACTATCCGCATCAAACTTTACAACAGGATTAAAGAGGCTGGTGGTAAACTGGCAACTATAGTGGCTTCAACCGCACACGTTTCAAAGTACGCAACTTTGGGAGAAGGAACTGTAGTTCTGCATCAGGCTTTTGTTAATGCCGGTGCAAAGATAGGCAAGAATGTTATCCTGAACACGGCAACCAACATTGAACATGATTCAGAGATAGGCGACCACTGTCACATTTCCACAGGAACAATGGTGAATGGTGAATGTAAGGTTGGTGAAAGATGCTTTATAGGAAGCCAATCCGTACTCGCAAATTGCATAACAGTTGGTGATGACATCATTGTTGGTGCTGGCTCATTCGTGAGGAAGTCAATCACAGAGAAAGGAATCTATGCAGGTAATCCTGCCATTCTGAAGATCAATTCTAAATGACAACACATACAATTATCATAGCCGAGGCAGGGGTGAACCATAATGGGTCCGTTGCACTTGCCAAGCAACTGGTTGATAAAGCGGTTGAAGCTGGTGTGGACTACATCAAGTTCCAGACCTTCAAGGCTTCAAAGCTTGTTACAAAGGCGGCAAAGCGAGCAGAATACCAGCAGAAGAATATTGGAAAAGAAGGTGACAGCCAGTACGAGATGTTGAAGAAACTGGAGTTGTCGCCCGAAGATCATGAAGTCCTCATTACTTATTGCAAAGAGAGAGGTGTCAAGTTCTTCTCAACTGCCTTTGACTTTGATAGTATTGAATATCTCCATTCTCTCAACCTTGGACTGTGGAAGATACCTTCGGGTGAGGTCACAAACTATCCTTTCTTGAAGCGTGTGGCCGCTTTCAATGAGAGGACCATTCTGAGCACAGGTATGTGCGATATGGTTGATGTGAGAGCAGCAGTAGAGGCTTTATATAAGAATGGTTTGTCAAAATCGAATTTGATATTACTCCATTGTAATACTGAGTATCCTACTCCTTTTGAGGATGTGAACCTTAAGGCTATGAATGCATTGCGAGAGGAATTTGAAGTAGAGGTGGGGTATAGTGACCATACCAAGGGTATTGAGGTTCCCATTGCAGCCGTTGCCTTAGGCGCAACCGTAATTGAGAAGCACTTCACACTTGACCGCAATATGGAAGGCCCTGACCACAAAGCCAGTTTGGATCCTGATGAGTTGAAAGCGATGGTAAGTGCTATCCGCAATATTGAAAAGGCTGTAGGTGGTAATGGTACAAAGCACATTAGTGAAAGCGAACGCAAGAACATAGCTATCGCGAGAAAAAGTATCGTTGCAGCCAGAGATATCAAAAAAGGGGAACTGCTCACCGAAGATAACTTGACAGTGAAGAGGCCAGGTACTGGTATCTCACCAATGCGATGGGAAGAGGTAATAGGGACTAAAGCAATTCGTGACTTCAACGAAGAAGAACTAATTCAATTATGAGAAAGATTTGTGTAGTCACTGGTAGTCGTGCAGAATATGGCATCCTTAGAATCTTAATGAAAGCCATCAAGGATGATCCTGAACTGACGCTTCAAGTCATAGCCACTAACCAGCACCTTTCAAAACTCCAAGGAGAGACATATAATGAGATTGAGCGAGACAGCTTTACTATTGATTATAAAGTGTATATGGCTGACGATGAGGCACCCGATAATGCCAATACAACAGCCAAGGCTATCAGCCGTGGAGTGAACGGATTTGCAGATGCGTTTGATGCATTACAACCTGATTTGTTGTTGATTCTGGGTGATCGTTATGAAATGCTGGCAGTAGCATATACGGCATTAATTTATAAGATACCCGTTGCACATCTTCATGGTGGTGAGATTACTGAAGGCGCATTCGATGATGCCATCCGTCATGCCATCACCAAGATGAGTCATTTACATTTTACCTCTACTGAGGCATATCGCAAGAGGGTAATTCAATTGGGAGAACAGCCAGAAAGAGTATTCAATGTAGGTGCCCTTGGAGTAGAGAATGTAATGAAGAATGTTTTTATCTCAAAAGAAGAAATCGAGGATAGTCTGAACTTCAAGCTGAAAGATAAATGCTTTCTTTGCACCTATCATCCTGTGACGTTGAGCAATATTTCATCCGAAACACAGGTGCTGAACCTGTTGGATGCTCTGGATGACTATCAGGATTATCATATCATCTTTACTTATTCCAACTCCGACACCAATTCTCAGATTATCATCAAGCGCATTCAGGAGTATGTGGATAGAAACCATGGAAGATGTATGTTTATAAAATCTCTGGGTCAGAGACGCTACTTCTCTGCCTTGAAGTATATGACGGCAGTAATTGGAAACAGCTCCAGTGGAATCATCGAAGTACCAAGTTTCGGTATTCCCACGCTTGATATTGGCGACCGTCAGAAAGGTCGCATTGCGGCTGATAGCGTTATTCATAGTGGTTATTCTACGGAGGAGATAAAAGAAGGATTGGCCAGGGTTATAGCTTATGGCAAGAAGGTTATTGACAATCCATACTACAAGCAGGGCACATGTGAGGCCATTTTGGATGTCATCAAAACCTATCCATTAAACAATTTAGTACAGAAACATTTCTACGATATCAACCAATGAAAATACTTGTAATTATACCGGCAAGAGGAGGTAGTAAAGGTATCCCTCACAAGAATATTAAGCCTTTGAATGGTAAACCTCTTATTTATTACACGATAGATGAGGCACGCGAAATAGTCGATGATGAAGATATCTGTGTTAGTACGGATGATCCAGAAATCATTAGTTGTGTTGAAGACGATGGCCTTAAAGTGCCATTTGTCCGCCCAGAAGAACTGGCAACCGATACTGCGGGTACATACGAGGTTTTACTACATGCTCTACATTTTTACGAGAAGCAAGGCCGGCAATATGACGCTGTATTGTTATTGCAGAACACCTCTCCTTTCCGAAAGGCAGAGCAAATAAAGGAAGCCTTGAAATTATATAATGATAAGGTTGATATGGTTGTGTCGGTTAAAGAATGCGCTGCTAACCCTTATTATTGCGTTTTCGAAGAGAATGAACAGGGCTATCTCCATGTATGTAAAGGTGACGGTAATATATTCCGTAGACAGGATGCACCAAAGGTGTACGAATACAACGGTGCGATTTACATTATGAATGCTGAGAAACTAAAATCAACTCACATGCACAAGATGCGGAGACGAGTCAAATATGTAATGGATGACTTGTCTTCTTTCGATCTTGACACCATGTGGGATTGGCAGATGGCGGAAAGTATAATGAAACAAAGCATATAATAATTCATCAAATAATCATCAATAGTGTATGAAGTACTGCAAAAAATGTTGTATGCCGGATACTCGTCCGGGCATCAAGTTTGACGAAGAGGGTGTATGCTCTGCATGTCGTAGTTACGAACACCGTGCAAAAGTAGACTGGAATGCACGTTGGAAAGAGTTTGAGGCTATCTGCGACAAGTATCGTGGTATGAATGGCCCCAATGGCTATGACTGTATGATTGCTGTTAGCGGTGGTAAAGACAGTCATTTCCAGGTTTATCTTATGAAGGAAGTTATGCACATGAATCCTCTTTTGGTTTCTGCTGCAGATAACTTCCCGATGACTGAGGCTGGGAAGCATAATATTCGTAATATTTCAGAGGCTTTTGGTTGTGACCTTGTAGTTCTTAATCCTAACATTAAGGCACAGAAGAAGGTTATGAAATATACTTTTGAGAAATATGGGAAACCAACCTATTTTGTAGACCGATATATCTATACCTATCCTCTTTGGATGGCATTGAAGTTTAATACTCCTCTTTTGGTCTATGGCGAGAATGTTAGTTGGGAATACGGAGGTGCTGATGGCGCTGAGACCTATTCTGCTCGTGATCAGATAAACAATGGTGTGGGAAGTGGAATCCCAGATGAGGAAATCATTGAGGCTTGTGGTATTGACAGAAAGGATTTGAATTTTTTTGCTCCTCCATCAAAGGCAGAGTTGGCAAAACTTGATCCAATCTATATCAGCTACTTCACCCAATGGAATAGCTTTAAAAACTATGAATTGGCCAAGAAGTTTGGTTTCCATGATCTTACACATGAGTGGACGCGTACCCACCATATAGAGCAGTTTGATCAAATTGACTCTCCAGCTTATTTGGTTCATTCTTGGCTTAAATATCCTAAGTTTGGTCATGCTTCCGCTACTGATTATGCCTCTCGTATGGTTAGATATGGCATGATTACACGAGAAGAAGGTTTTTTATTAATTGACGAGCATGATGGTAACCTTGACCCTCGTTCAGTTCGCGAGTTTTGTGCATTCTTGGGTTATACTGAACGCGAGTTTTGGGAGATAATGGATAGGTTATACAACACTAATCTATTTGAGAAAGATGATTTCAACAAATGGATTCTAAAAAAAAAGGAACGGTAGTTTATGATTGAAAAAAGATTTATTATTAGTCAAGACAAGCCATTATTGGAAGCTTTAACACAAATTAATTCACTTCAGGAAGGACCATTGGTCCTTTTTGCCGTAGATGATGAGTCCCGCATGGTGGGGACTTTGACCGATGGTGATTCAAGACGTGCGCTCATAGGCGGGGCATCTGTATATGACTCAATCTCGAAGATTATCAACAAAAACTTTCATTCCTTAACGGCAGGAGTAAATCTTGATGTAAAACATATCCAGGAGCAGCGAAAACTCAAGATGCGCCTGATTCCCATTTTGGATGAAGAACGTCATATTGTAGATATTATTAACCTCGATCGTTATCGCACCATCCTACCAGTAGATGCGGTGATTATGGCTGGAGGTAAAGGGGAGCGCTTACGGCCTCTGACAGAGACAACGCCCAAACCATTGTTGCCGGTTGGTGGCAAAGCGATTATTGATTATAATGTGGATAGACTGCTCCGCTATGGAGTCAAACACATCAATGTGACGGTAAACTATTTAGCCGAACAGATAGAGTCTCATTTTGCCACCCCCCGGGGTGGTGTTCAGGTGAAATGCTTTCGCGAACCTAAGTTCTTGGGAACAATTGGTAGCATCCATTATGTGGATCAGTTTTATAATGATACTCTATTGGTCATGAACAGTGATGTGTTCACAAACATCAATTTTGAAGACTTCTTTCTACATTTCATGGAACATAATGCAGATATGAGTGCCTGCGCCATACCATATAGTGTACAAATACCATATGGGATTTTCAAAATAGAAGAAAAGAGAAACATAAAAGGCTTGGTAGAAAAACCCACTTATGATTATTATGCCAATGCTGGGATTTATCTTATCAAAAAATCAGTGTTAGACTATATCCCTGCTAATACTATGTTTCATAGTACCGATTTAATGACAAAACTTATAGAGGTTGGGAAGAGAGTCATTCGATTTCCTTTGAATGGTACGTGGATTGATATCGGAAATCCGCAGGAGTATAAAAGAGCAAATGAACTGGTGGCGCATTTACATGATTGAGGAATGAATAATATAAATGATGATTCTCTATTGTGTCTACATTTTTGTAATGGAATGTTGATGCTTCCTTATTTTAGGTGGGATATAATGACATGGTTAAATGCTGAAACAATGCCATCTTCCAATAATGTAGAGTCATCCCGACATCGTTGGGTGAAACCATTTTTCAAGAATCTCAAGTATTGTCGAGCCAGAAAAAGTAGTATTGTACACTTCTCAAAAACAGAACTGGAGATAATGAATGTAAATGGACAGTATTTCAATTATCTTAATGGTTATTATTACGACTACTGCCCAGATGATTCATTGATGGTTGAATCCATGCATGGTTTGTTTTCATGGCGCACAACGAATTCCTATCCTTGTTTGTGTTTTGCGGGTTCTTACATACTGTTTTGTTCATCTCTTTTAGCTCGACTTTCCTTAATAATAAAAAAAGATAATAACCCAGACCTAGTTATCCTTTATAATAAGTATCCCTCTTTATTCAATCTTTCTGAATTGCAACGGGTTGACAGAGAAGTGGCTATTTTTACGTGGCTAATGAAACGATTCCTGAAAAGAGTCGCACCAAAAGTGATTTTTGTCAACGAAGCGTGTTATGGAATGGAACATGGCATAATTACATATTTGGCAAGGCAAATGGGAATTAAGACCATAGAGCTTCAGCATGGTTTGATCTCGTCAGAGCATGAAGCATACAATGCTGAGCAAAGTCTAATTAATAATAAAGAGTATCAGTCATATCTTCCAGATGAAATATGGACATTTGGTCAGTATTGGGCATCTCACATCAACTGGAAGATAAAAAAAAGAGTGGTTGGTAATCCCTATATGATAGCAGCACGAGAAACGTTCAATAATATTATAGAAGAGTATTCTTACCTTATCGTCTCGCAACCTATCGGAATTGAGATATTCAAGTCTTTCGTCTCGGACCTTGCTGAGACCCACCCCAATGATTTGATACTGATACGACTACATCCACATGAGAATTGCCGCAACTATGATGTATTATTGTCCAAATACTCGAACCTTCGGCTTTCAAATGAAACAAGCCTCTATTATGATTTTTGTCGATGCGGACAGATTATAGGCATATTCTCAACATGTTTGTATGAAGCACTTGCCTTTGGTCGCATCCCAATAATAATCGATTGTGAACTTAGTCGCAGGTTTATTGAGCCTGAAATAGGAAGGTGGGTCAAAAATGCGAAAGAACTGGATGATACTATAGAATCTAGTAATGATACCGTTAATTTGTCATATTATTGGTGTCAAGATTTTCATGCTATTGTAAAACCATTGATTAAGGAATTTATATTGCGATGAAACTACCTAATATTGTAAAAAACTCCAGCCTATATACCTTCGCACAACTATTTCAGAAATGCGCCGGTTTCTTCTTGATGCCCCTATATACTTCATTCCTGACACCTGCTGACTATGGAACCATGAATATTATTAATTCTGTAATAGGTTTTTTTGGTATTCTCTATTTGTTGTCTTTGCATGGTGCGGCATCCAGATTCCATTATTCAAAAACTGGTGATGAACAAAAGGTTCTTTGGGGGACAATATTGCTTTTGGTATTGTTTAATTCTGTAGCGTTAGGATCCATTTGCCTTATTTTTCACAAGTGGTTGGTTGATCCTTTTACGGGTGACATTTCGTTTTGGAAGTTGACATTCTTCTCGTTATTGAGTTCAATGCTTAGCCCAGTATATATGTTCTACCAACAATGGCTACAGATACGTGAGGACGGGATTCGATATACAATTAATTTGATGCTTAATTGGTTTCTAACCGTAGTCGCAAATATCATCACCATAGTGTGCTTTAGATGGGGCGTTTTCGGTATGATTATTTCTTCGTTTACCGTTTCAATAATTTTTTTCGTGTATTCCATTTTCGCTTTTTTGCCTCATATTAAGCTGCAATTTAGGAAAGATATTGCTAAGGTATCGTTGAAATACTCATTGCCATTGGTCCCTTCTGCTACATCAAGCTATCTTTCAGTTATGGCAGACCGGTTAATACTGAATAAATTAGTATCACTGTCCGCTGTGGGTCTTTATAGCATAGCTAACCAGTTTGGTCTAATCATGAATACTATAACTACCAGTATTAATCAGGCTTATTCTCCTTGGTTCATGAGGGGCGTAAGTAGAAATCAACTTGACCAGAATAAAATGAATATCATCATGGAGACTTCTATACTGCTTACATCTGTTCTTTCTTTTTTGATAGTTATGTTCTCACCAGAAGTCATCAGGTTAATGGCCTCGGAGGCCTTTCATGAATCATGGCGTGCTATCATATTTCTTGTGTTTGGATTTGTAATGAACGGGGTTTACTATTACTTTTCCATGCCGCTGTTTTATTACAAACCGGGTTGGATTTTTATCATTTCATTATGCCGTCTTGCTGCTAACATTATCCTTAATATTGTGCTTATACCTAGATGGGATTTCATAGGTGCAGGCATGGCTTTCTTCGCTTCAGTTTTTGTTTCCACATTGGTTTCGCTACTTCTTGAACGCCGTTTTAGCCCACACATTCGCTATAAATGGCACAAAGCATACATTTATACTTTTTTATTTCTGCTACTTAGTGCTGCTGTATTTATTATTGAAGGCAGTGCTCTCTCGTATATTCACACATTCCTATTAAAGATTGCCTATACGGTTGTTTTCGTCATTATTGTATTCATTTTATATCGCAAAAGAATAAGATTTGTTGCAGAACATTTTTTTTCACGGAATTAATACAATATAAAGGAAATAATTATGGATGTTAAGTATCTAAAAGAGAAGGATTATTCTTCATGGGATGATTTTGTAGATTTGTCGCTGCAGGGGCATTTCTGGAACTACTCCTGGTGGATTAATATAGTGACAGATAATGATTTTCGTATCTGTGCACTGTTTGACGACCATCAGCGCATAGTGGCCGGAATTGTGCTACCTTTTTATAGTACAAAACGTATCTCCATGCCGGATTTTACACAAATGCTTGGTATTCTATTTGAGGATTTTACTTTGCAAAATAATATTCGACTACAGAAACAACTTACGCACCAGAAGGAGTATACACGGTTACTGTTTGACTTTATTGAGCGGGATTTCCGTTCGTTTGATATCAACTTCAGCTACAATTATACTTATTGGTTGCCTCTGTTCTGGAGAGGATATCAACAGACTACACGCTATACATATGTCATAGACATGAAAGATTATCGACCGGAAGATGAGTTTAGCCGTTTTTCAAAAGGACATAAATGGATAATTAATCGTGCACGGCGAAACCCAGACCTCTCTATTTGTGAAACGGATGATATAGAAGAATATATAAATGAGAGTGCAAAAACCTTTGAGAGAAGAGGGGTAAGGCGTCCGTACGATGTTGAGATGTTGCGCTCTCTACACGCGGAAATACAGAAAAGAGGAGTTGGCAAATTGTTTAAGATTCAAGATAGCCATGGTAACATTCATGGAATAGAGTATTACCTATATACCAATCGTGAAGCCTATTATTGGCTTGGCGCAAGCGACACCTCTCTGCGAGATTCTGGAGGGCATACATTTCTAACGTGGCATGCCATCAAATATTTTTCTTCAAGAGTTAGGTTTTTTAATTTCTGTGGATCTATGATAGAAGATGTTGAAAAAAACTTCCGCAATTTCAGCGCGGTCCCAATTCCTTATTATAATGTACGGAGGTTGGCTCGTCGTGATAAGATGTCTAATATCATTGGTTTTTACTTTTATAGACTTATACAAATATTTTGCAAATGATTGTCCGTGCACGAACCAAAGTCAATGAACAAATGCTTGTCGAATGCATGCAAAACCAAGACATGTTATATGATAGCGACATGTCAGCCGGTCATAATCTATTTTTTCTTGATAGCGGTTCATCTGCTCTAGAAATCTTTCTGAGATCTCTTGAAGGCAAGAAAATTGTGGGGGTGCAAGCATTTACATGTTCCACTGTAATTGATGCCATTTATCGTGCTGGATGTAAACCGATATTCATGGATATAGATATAGATTATTTTACTACTACCTTGCCTTATGTTGAACCAGTGATAGGTAAGTGTGATGTACTAATTATCACACATCTCTTCGGAATCCCTAATCCAGACAGAATTGCTATAGGGAAGTTGTGTTCAGATAATGGAGTTGTGTTGATAGATGATCTATGTCAGACCTTCAATGCAAAAATAGGAGGGAAAACAGTTGAGGAACTTTCTGAGGCCTATTTCTACAGCTTCTTTTATGACAAGCCTATCTCCTGTCTAAATGGGGGAGCGTTGTATGTTGCGGATAGATACAGAGATGCCGTCTTAAAGCGATTGAAGTTTGTCCCCCAACAGAGTAGAAAGAAGGGACGTCGCAGGCTGAATGCCTTGTTCCTGCTAGGCAGATTGTTATCACCAGAAGTTTATCGAAGAGATTTTCGTGTTGGTATAGTATGGAAGTGGATACTTATGCGATGGCCTTTGAACTCAGATATTCAAAGGCTTAACAGACTGCTTACGAGCAAGCCTATTGTAGCTTTGAGTTTATGTTTTGACCGTTTTTTCAGACCAGAACAGAGTATAAGTTTTCTCTCAAAGAATGAAGTTCGCTATATCAAAGCCATGATGCATGAATTTGAGAATACAAATCAAATACTGGCGTCCTTTTATATAGAGCGTAATTTGCCGTTACCTCTCTATCTTGAAAATAAGGATATAGAATGTTCGTTAGCTAAACGCGCTATAGTTCCACGTAAATTTACTACTGGCATGGAGTTGAACGTCGAGATAAAGCTTTACAATTGGGAACGACTTGCAGTAGATGACAAATCTTTTACAAATGCTATTTATGTTACAAGGAACTACGTTAATATCCCTCTAACTAGAAATAATTAATGGGTGTTTATGAACTTCGAATTGTAGTACGACTATTAAATGCAAAATAAATAGTTTAATTGTGATTATCAACATGAAATATTTAAATGATAGTTCTTTGCTGAAATTACACTTTAGCAATGGGATGATGTTGCTCCCCTTTTTTCGCTACGAAATCATGCGTAGTTTGAGTATACGGCCATCCTCTTCCAACAATTCTGAAGGAAATTCTAGCAGGATTAAATGGGGAAAACAGTTTCTTTCAAACATTAAACACTGTAGGATATGGAGGAAACAAATATTACACTTCTCCGCCACAGAGTTAGTTATGCTGAATGAAGATGGTCAGCCTTATAATAGTCTTAATGGTTATTATTATAAACTGATGCCTAATAGTACTATGGTGATAGAGGATACAACCACCCCTTTTACATGGCGTGCCACGAGTCATTGTATGCATATGAGTTTTATAAATGCTTATCTTATATATCTTGCTCGTTTATTTGCAAAATTCTCATTGAGAGTATGGAAAAATAAATGTCGTGACCTTTATGAGTTTCAGTCAAAGTATCCAAATTTGTTTGACTTAAATGACATTCAGCTTATAGACAGATCGGTATCAGTATATCATTTCTTGATAAAACTTCTCTTAAAGCGAGTGTCACCTCGTTTGGTTATGATTAATGAGGCTTGTTATGGAGGATGGCATGGCATTATTGTTTATACAGCTCGACAACTTGGGATTAAGACGGTTGAATTACAGCACGGATTTATAGGTACTAATCATATTGCATATAATTCAGAGGTTGACATCATTAATGATAACGAATATAAACAATACTTGCCCGATGAAATATGGACTTTTGGTGCGTGGTGGAACTCGAAAATTAATTGGAATATTACCAAACGTGTAGTTGGTAATCCTGACTTAAATAGCCATATGGTAAGTTATAAAGATGTGCAAATAGAACAAACTTTTCTTGTAATATCACAATTCACCGTTATAGACGAACTGAAGTTATTTGTTTGTGATTTGGCGGAAGAATATCCTTGCGAGGATATCGTTATTCGGCTTCATCCTATTGATAACCCACATTCTTACGATGACTTGTTGGAAAAACATTCTAATGTAAGGCTTTCTACGGGATGTAACATACACCTTGATATATGCCGTTCAAGTTTCGTGATAGGCGTGTATTCAACATGCCTATATGAGGCTATAGCTTTTAACCGGAATCCTTTTATCATTGACTGTGAGCTTAGTCGTCTCCATGTGGAACCATATTTGGGGGTCTGGGTGAAAACTGCTTCGGAAGTTGATATTTATAATAAAACTATTTCAAAAGTTGATGTGGAATACTATTGGGCTCAGAACTTCGAACAAAGGGTAACACAGTTTACAAATAGCATTCTGGCTTAATTGGATTCCAGCTATAATCCGCATGTAGAGCTACGTTTTTTTACTATCGATGTGAGCTAATCGCAACGATAATAAAAAACTAAAGATTATTTAGTGTTAATCAGATCATATTATAATCAAGATTGACGATTATGGCAAAAGTGTCCATACTAATACCATTGTATAACTCGGAGAAGTATGTTTCTGCAACAATTGAAAGTTGTTTGAACCAGACTTATAATGACATAGAAGTAATTATTGTAGATGATGGCTCTACGGACAATTCCTTGGAAATAGTACAGGGCTATGCGCAGAAGGATTCACGTGTAAGAGTGTATTCTCAACCTAATGGTGGAGGGTGCAAAGCAAGAAACCATGCTTTTGAGAAATCAATAGGAGAATATATCGTATATTTAGATGCGGATGATATTATATCAGAAGATAAAATTGAAGCTCAGATAGAGCAATTGAGTGACAAACCAGAAACATATGTGTCTATTTCTCAGTGGGACAGGTTTTACAATAATCTTGAAGATGCCACATTCCCTAATAGGAGTATTTATAAAGACTATCCATCTGGATTGGCACTGTTAGAAGATTTGTTGACGGTGGATATGTTGGGGCTGACATGCTATATGACTCATCGTCAACTAATTGAGAAGGCTGGGAAATGGGATGAGACTCTGCGAGTCAATCAAGATGGCGAATTTTTTTCCAGAGTGTTGTTACACGCATCTCAAGTTAAATATTCAGAAAAAGGTAGACTTTATTATAGAAGCGCAGACTCGAATTCCATATCTCGCGTGAAAGTTTCTGAAGGTAAAGGTCAATCATTATTGCGCAGTTATCAACTAATAATGGAGTCGATAATAAGGGCTGATTGTATGACAAATAGAATAAGAATTGGATTGGTGAAGAATTTTCAGTCGGTGGCCTATCAATATACGTCATGGCCATCAGTCGTAGAGAAGTCAAAGGAGTTGGCACTTTCATTATCTAAGGAAAGTGTTTCCCCAATGAACGGTGGAAATATGTTCATATTGGGTTGCAGAATCCTGGGTTTCTGGAGAATGATCAACATAAAACAAATATTAAGCAGATGGATATAGCATTACATATTGGGCCTTATGGTTATGGCTCTACATCAAGGATGAGGGCCAACAAGATGTATAAAATCTTACTGGAGAAGGGAATCAAATTGGAAATCATCGATACTGAAGTCCCCATCTTAAAGTATAATCGATTATGGAATCATGTCGCCTGGCATTATAAAAGAGGACCGGTAATCAGTGCAGTTAACAAATATGTTAAAGAACAAGTGGGTGAGCGTCACTTCAAACTCATTTGGGTTGATAAGGCTATATACTTGACCCGTCAGACGACTGATTTTTTGCGCAGTCAAACAGACCTGTTAGTTCATTATACGCCCGATCCTTCATTTACATTCCATCGTTCGCGCTTGTTCTTTGAGAGTCTTCCACTGTATGACTATGTGATTACTACCAAGACGTATGAGATGGAGGATTATATTCGTATCATAGGTGATTCCAGTAAGTTATTATATTTAACGCAGGGCTTTGACAAGGACTTGCATCGACCTATGGTGCCATGGGATCAGAAAAAAGGTGTCGCTTTCATCGGTCATTACGAGAAGGAACGTGAAGAACCTCTTTTGGCAATGCTTGAAGCAGGGATTGACATAAATCTTGCCGGAGCATGTTGGGAAAAATTTGCACAAATGAATGCAGGACCTCATCTGCATTTTCTTGGCAGAGGCGTTTTTGGGGAAGATTATGTCAGTGCCATTAGTGGAAGCAAGTACGCTTGGGGGGCTGTGTCAAAGTGGATTCCGGAAAAGCATACTACACGTACTTTTGAAATACCGGCCTGTATGACAGCGTTGTTAACAGAGCGCAATGATGAACTTGAGAGCCTCTTTAATGAAGAAGAGGTTGTGTTCTACGATAGTATAGATGAACTAGTCAAGAAGATACGTTTTTTTGATTCGCACGATTATGAATTGAAAACTTTAACCGAACGGGGGTATGAGAAAGTTCAAAGCGGAGGATTCGATTATGAGTCACAATTGAGAAGATTATTAGAATTGTTTATCAATAAGGGATATGATACAGAATAGAAAACGTCTTAGAATACTCTCGATAGGAGGGTTTTCTGGTCTTGGCGAAAGCAATACTTGTTTGCAGCGTGATTTAATACTTGGAAAATATGGGCACATTGATCATGTAGACACGACAACAGTCCCAATTAATATGAAATACAGGATTTTTAATAAGTTATTTAAGCTGGTGGGGGGGGGTATTTTCTCTTCCGGATTTATGTAATGCTAATCCACAGATAATAAGACTGGTGAATGATTACAAATATGATCTTATTTGGATTGATAAAGGAATTGTGATTAATGAGGCTACGTTCAAAACGATGAAGTCGCTTCAACCTCAAGCTAAATTAGTAGGTTATTCACCTGACTATATGTGCGCAAGGCATAATCAATCCAAACAATTCATAGATAGCTTAAAATACTATGACGTTTATGTCACAACAAAGTCATATGCGGTTGAACAGTTGAAAAGTATGGGGTGTAGGGATGTCTTTTTTGTTGGGAATGCATACCAGAAAGGTTTTCACAAGCCATACCCTCTTAGTGAGAACGAGCAAGAATGTTATGGATGCGATGTCGGCTTTGTTGGTTCATGGGAGAGGCAACGCGCAAACTCTATTTTATACCTTGCTCAACATGGAATCAATGTTATGCTATGGGGCGATTATAGATGGGAGCTTGTTTGTAAACTAGATAATCATTTATTATTCGGCGGAAATGTATTGAAAAACGAAGATTACTGTAAAGCAATATGTGGGAGCAAGATAAGTCTCTGTTTCCTTCGCAAAATGAATATGGACTTACAGACTACTCGCACTATGGAAATTCCTGCATGTGGCGTTTTTATGTTAGCTGAACGTACTACGGAGCATCTTGCCCTCTTTGAGGAAGGACGAGAGGCGGAGTTCTTTGACAGTGATGAGGAGTTGTTGAGAAAAGTGAGATACTACCTTAATCATGACCAAGAACGTAAGGCTATTGCGGATGGCGGTCTAAAACGCTGTGAATCATCAGATTATTCGAATGAGGGGAGAATAAGTGAGATATTGTGTTATTTATGGAATAAATAATATGTTATTATAATGAAAACAATAATGCTTGTATTTGGGACACGTCCTGAGGCTATCAAGATGTGTCCGCTTGTTAAGGAGTTTCAAAAATATCCGGAAGAGTTTAAAACAATTGTGTGCGTGACAGGGCAGCATCGTGAAATGCTGGATCAAGTGCTACACATTTTTGACGTTGTTCCCGATATTGACCTTAACATTATGCATAAAGGGCAGGATCTCTATGATATCACGGCCCGTGTGTTGACAGGCTTGCGTGACGTACTAAATGAGGTGAAGCCCAATGTTGTACTGGTTCATGGTGATACCACTACATCTACGGCCGCAGCCCTCGCGGCTTTCTATCAGCAGATACCAGTAGGACATGTGGAGGCAGGTCTGCGTACTCGCAATATTTACAGCCCTTGGCCAGAAGAGATGAATCGTCAAATTACAGGACGCATTGCTTCTTATAATTTTTGTCCAACGTCACTATCCGAGAAAAACCTCAAGGAGGAATCTGCATTTGGAAAGATTATCGTCACGGGTAATACCGTGATTGATGCACTTTACATGATTGTGAAGCGCTTGAATGATGATCAAACTCTTGCGGAGGAGCAGATAAAAAAACTGGCTGATATGGGATTTGATGTAACAAGGCAGACAGAGAGAGGACGAAGACTTGTTCTCATTACTGGACACCGTCGAGAGAACTTTGGTACGGGTTTTATTAATATGGTGACGGCTATGAGGGATTTGTGCGTACAGTATCCTGATGTGGATTTTGTGTACCCCATGCACCTTAATCCCAATGTGAGAAAACCCATTCATGAGGTGTTTTGCCCGGAGGAGGCTGACCAGCAGGTAGTGAACAGCGAGTTGGTGAATGAAAAGTATCCGAACTTCTTTTTTGTTGAGCCATTGCAGTACTTGGAATTTGTTTATCTTATGGAGAAATCTACCATAGTTCTTACTGATAGTGGTGGTATACAAGAGGAGGCTCCAGGTTTGGGTAAGCCGGTGCTGGTGATGCGAAATACCACCGAGCGCCCAGAAGCCCTTGAGGCTGGTACAGTGAAATTGGTTGGTACGAATCATGACTTGATTGTTTCCGAGGTCAGCCATTTGTTGGAAGATATAGAGTATTATGACCAAATGAGCCGTGCCGTGAATCCATACGGTGATGGCAATTCTTCCGCAAGAATTGTAGGAGTATTTAGAGATGAAAAAATTTAATGTAATGAAAAAAACAATTTTGCTTTTTTTTAAGGCAGATATTTTCGATTTGCCACCAATGATAACGATTATTGATGCACTCAAAGATAAGTACCATATTAGATGCGTTTCGCAGATGTGGGAGGGAAGTGCGGAGAGGTTTCATGAATTGTACGAACATGATGATGTGGAGTTGATATATTCATCAGTAGCGCCATTGTCAAGGTCTCGGTCTAAGATTAAACGTATAGAAAACCGTATAAAAAGATTGCTTTTTCGTCGTGAAATGTCACATATGTTCCCTACTATATCATACGATATTCTATGGGTTATTCATGAAGATACGTTATATGCTTTCCCAAAACTTTTTAAAGGGAAAAAGTATTTGGCCTCCCTATACGAGCTTAATGATACGAGAATGCATATAATTAGGCGAATAACAGAAAATTGCCAACAAGCATTCCAACTATTCGTCCCAGAATACAACCGAGCAAATATCTTGCGGTCTTGGATGAAGTTGAAACATACTCCATGTATTATCCCAAATAAACCGATTAACCATCCGATGGAAAGAAATATACCGTGCGAACACAAAGAATATTTCGAAGGCCAATTCACTATATTATATTCCGGGCTTGTAATTGAAGAAAGAAGAATTGATGCTTATTGCGAAGCTGTTAAAGATATGGAGAATGTTTCTCTAATAGTTATGGGCAATGGGTATGGAGCCGAGACTTACCGTAATTCCCTAAAACAACGGTATCCATCCGTGAAGTTTATAGATTTTGTTCATCCACCGAAGCATCTGGATGTTATCAGCAATAGTAATATTGGAATAGTGACGTATGATTATTCAACGTTAAATACGATTTTTTGTGCTCCCAATAAAATTTGGGAGGTTGCCGGCTTTGGGATTCCGATGATTGCCAATGATATTCCAGGCCTGCAAGGTACTGTGGGGAAATATGGCGCTGGCATATGTGTAGATACGGAAGATGCAAATGCAATTAAGGCAGCCATCATAGAAATAAGAAGTAACTACCTAGCGTATAGCGAAGGAGCGTTACAGCTGTTCCATAGTGTGGACATAAAGAAATTGATAAACGAAGCAGTAGAAAAATATTTGGGATAAATGAAAAAAGTGCTTGTGGTACATGCCACACCAATAGCTTACTTCCCTCCAGCGATGAACATGGTGAGAAGCCTCAAAGAGGATATGAGTGTAAAGGTGCAGACGATTTCGACAAAGAAGTGTAACAATTGTTATTTTCATTTGCTAAAGGCGCTATGCTTTGAAATCTCAAGCATTTTTAAAATGTTATTATGGCATCCGGATGTTATTCTGTATTATGAGAGTTCGTCTGCTTTTTCTCCATATCTCTATAAACGTTATTTCAATAAGAACGTAAAAGTGTATGTCCATTATCATGAATATACTACACCAGAACAATACGAACGTATAGGTATGCGTATCACCTCATTTTATCATAAGTTGGAGCGCAAATGGCTTTATTCGCACAGTGATTGGGTGTCTCAAACTAGTGAAAAACGAATGAGCATGTTTTTGGTAGATAATCCCATGATTCCATGCTCGGTTACGCATTCGCTGCCCAATTACCCCCCTCATTCATGGCACAGAAAAGAAAAGGTACATAGCGAAGGACCTGTAAAATGTGTCTATGTTGGGTCATTGAGTCTTGATGATATGTATATTGCAGAGTTTTGTGAGTGGGTTAATAAGCAAAACGGAAGGGTACTATTTGATATTTATTGTTTCAATTTCTCGCAGTCTTTTGCTACTTTTATCAAAAAACTAGACTGCCCTTGGATTAAGCATATATCTGAAGGCGTTGACTACTATTCGTTACCAAATACTCTGGACAAATATGACATTGGACTGATTCTTTATAAGCCACACGACATGAATACCATTTGGAATGAGACGAATAAATTCTATGAGTATCTTGTATGCGGCCTTGATGTATGGTATCCGAAAGGGATGACGCTATTGCATGAAATGGATAAAACACCGTTTGCCCCTAAAATTAAGGAAATGGATTTTGATAACATGGATACATTTGATGGAACCGTAAATATTGGTAAGGTTGATAATAGCACGTATCACTGGTTCGCTGATGATGTCTATGCTGATTTCAAACAAATGATGAATTATATATGAATCTTTTCAAAAAGATAGTAATAGTATTCGCAATACTATTATCATTTGGAGTATTTCGCTTGGGTGGCTTTTTTGCAGTCCTTGGATTATGGGTCTTCATATATTCCTTTTACCAGCTTATCACGGAACAAGACAGGTGGGTCCCGATAGGTGAAATAGCATTGACGATGGCTGGTTGGCAGTGGATTATCGCCCCCATGATTGCATATTCCACTCCGATGCCAATGTTTGAGATGTCACAGACATGTCCGGAGTATATGTTAAAGACTGTACCAATGTATTGCTGTTTTGCAATTGGTTATTTTAGCTTTCGGAAGTCCTTTCGATGTGATTTGGACTCGTTGCGTCCAATTTGTTTGCGAAATGTAAATATGGCATATACTTTTATTGTGATTGGGCTTTTATTTACGCTATTTCCAATAAGCAGTCCTCTTATTGCTCAGTTCGTAAAATACCTGTCGGAGCTGTTGTTCGTCGGTTTTTTGATGTTAATGATAGCCAGACCAGAACGCTCAACGCTTTATTTGCTAATTCCTCTTGTGTTATATCTCTTGCTTTCTTTGCGTGGGGCAATGTTTCATGAATTACTAACATGGGGTATTATTCTTGCGTTGGTATGGTTTAATATTAATCGTGTTTCTGTCTATAAGCGTGTCTTGTATATATTTATTGGCCTGTTCATAGCTAATTCGATACAGACCATAAAAGCATCTTTTCGTGAGCAAGTCTGGAATGGTTATTCCGGAGACAAAATTGCGCTATTTGTTGATTTGTTAATTAATTCATCAGAATCGACAGCGATGGGATATGAAAATGGAGATAATATCAGTCGCTATAATCAAGGGTGGATTATTAGTATGATATACGCTAATGTCCCTAAGAATCATGACTATTTCTACGGACGAACCTATAAAGATGCTGTGGTCGCTACCCTTTTACCTCGTTTTCTGGCTCCTAATAAAAAAGGAAGTGGCATCCAAGTACAGTCAGATTTTAGAGAAATGACGGGGTATCCGTTAGGAGATCAAACTTCAATGGGCTTAAGCGTATTGGGTGAATCATACGGTAATTTTGGCTTTTGGGGAGGAGCGTTTTTTATGCTTTTTTGGGGATGGTTTATAACTCGAATCATGGTGTGGATTAGTAATCTGGGGCACCGTCGATGTTTTCTTTGGTTTTTTATGACACCAGTCATTGGTTTCGTATTGGTGGAGGCGGAAATCAGTATGATTACCGTCCTTAATTGGACGATAAAAGCATTTATATTTGCATTTATTGTGGTTATAATGTCAACATCTTATTTAAAGAGGTAAATGGTAACACTTATTTTCAGAGCAAAGCGAGAAGGAATGAATAGCATGGAGACTGTTTTTGAGAACTTGGATCCTCTTCTCCCCCCCCATAGAAATATAGTTGTTCCGTCTTCGGGTGGGAGTATCAAGTCAATAATAAAGAACATTCTTTTCACTTTAAAGAATAAAAGTCAAATAAATCATATAACGGGCGAAGTTCATTATGTGGCAATTGGGACCGGTCGTAACACGATTCTTACAATTCATGATATACAGTCGGTACAATATGGATTTCCTGTCAAGAAATTTTTGCTTAAGGTGTTATGGCTTTGGATTCCGCTAATGATATGCAGAAAGGTTACTGTCATTTCAGAGTTCACTAAAAAAGAGCTACTACAGATTGCTCCCTTTGCTGGGAAAAAAGTTGTTGTAATCCATAACGCTTTTTCTCCTCGTGTAACTCATATTAAACGGACCTTTAATGCCAAATGCCCAACGATTCTTCATATGGGGACAAATCCTAATAAGAATCTAGAACGAACAATTGATGCCATCAAAGGTATACCATGCCATCTGAATGTTATAGGCAAATTAACGGAAAGCCAAAAAAAGATACTGCTTACATCAGGATTGAGCTTTGAGAATCATTATGATGTACCGTATTCCTCCATAATAGAGTATTATGAGAATTGTGACATTGTGAGTTTCCCTTCTACATATGAGGGATTCGGCGTACCTATATTGGAGGCAAATGCGGCAGGAAGGCCAATCATTGTCGGCGATATAGATGTGCTACATGAAGTTGCTGGTGATGCCGCATGTTTTGTTAATCCACTAAGCGTTGAGTCAATACGTAGTGGCTTTATAAACATCATAGATGATACTTATTATCGCGAGGCATTATGTATAAAAGGGTTTGAGAACATAAAACGTTTCTCTCCAGAGTTAATAGCTAATCAGTATAGTCTTTTATATGAAAGTCTCTATTGAACATTTATTTTTTTACTATGTATCAAAACTTAAGCAAATATCGTTACAATCTGGATAGAGGTCGGAGTAAATCTTTTATCTTACTATATGAACTGTTAGACACATTACTCATTAAGTGGACCCCTAAACCCTTTAATGGGTGGAGAAATATGTTATATAGAGTTTTTGGGGCCAAAATCGGTAAGAATGTTCGTATTGACCCTCATGCTAAATTGCTCTATCCTTGGAACATTGAAATTGGTAACAACGTGTGGATTGGGTATGGTTGTGACTTATATAGCGTGAACAAGATTATTCTTGGAAATGATGTTGCTCTTGCACATAATATTTTTTTAGCAACAGCAGCACATGACATTACTAAAGAAGAGTTCCCGACAATATCGGCTCCAATTATTATCGAAGACGAAGTGTGGATTTCAAGTGGTGTGTTTATTCAACAGGGTGTTACTATACATAAAGGGGCAGTTATAGCTGCATGCTCTTTGGTGACAAAGGATATACCAGAGGGTATGGTTGCAATGGGGCATCCGGCAAAACCAATAAAAAATAGAAAGCAATGAGAATCATTATTACAGGCGCCTCGGGCTTCATCGGTACCAATGTCCTTGAGTACTTTTCACATAGGGCAGAAGTTATAAATATTGATTGTGTCAGCCCAAGAAATACTGATCATTTGCAATACTGGAAGGAAGTAGATATTAATAATAGGGAGAAAGTTATAGAAGCATTCAAAGCTTTTTCCCCAGATTATATTATTCATTTAGCAGCCAGGACTGATCTCGATGGCGTAAGTCTTGAAGACTATGCTTCAAACATAGAAGGGGTGAGAAATGTATTAGAAGCAGCTAATTTTTGCCCCAATCTAAAAAAAATACTTATAACATCGTCTATGTTAGTTTGTCGTGTGGGCTATCAACCCCAAAATCAGAGGGATTATTGTCCTACAACATGGTACGGTAAAAGCAAAGTGCAAACGGAAGAAATCGTATGGGAGCATCAGCCTGCGTGTGATTGGGCAATACTGAGGCCGACATCAATGTGGGGGCCATGGTTTGCAGTTCCTTATAGGAACTTCTTTGATATGATAAAGAAAAGAATGTATGTTCATATAGGTCATAAATCTTGTACGAAAACATATGGCTTTATTGATAATGCGGTGTATCAAATAGAAAGGATTCTTTTGACGGATACAAAAGACCCAAAACACAAAGTATTTTATCTTGGTGACAGCCCCGCTACTAATATTGAAGATTGGGCCAATGAGATAGCACGCGAATTCGGCTATAGAATAATCAGAATTCCTTATTGGTTAATGAAATGTGCGGCATATTGTGGTGATTTGTTAGGATTATTGGGCGTGAGATTCCCAATGACATCATTCCGTTTAAAGAACATGACCACAGATAACATCATAAATCTTGAAGAATCATATAAAGTTGCCCCCAATCCTCCTGTTTCAAGGGTTGACGGAATAGAGAAGACATTACAATGGATGCAGCAGAATTAAATACGATATTTGTTGAATAGCGAATGGTGCGAAAATTCGTTATAACTAGATTTATAACGCACACAAGAAAGTGTAAAACAGCCATTAAGGGATTATTCTTTTTAACAAAAAGAGAATCATAATATAGAACAACTATAAATATGCCATAACGCAATGAAATCAGGGCGTTATATTGGAACACACGTATTATTAGTGGCTAATAGTAAGTAATAGTGATAAATGAAAATTCTACAATCGATATATGATTTGACAGCGATGTCTGGTGGCCCGAGCACTTGTGTCTGCGACATGATGCAAGGACTTTATGACATCAATAAAGGCTCTAGTTGTGGAGATGAAGTGAATCTGCTAACGGTGAGACCTGCGGACATTAATACTAAAAATCTTGGGGCAGGAAGCGAATGGCTGAAGGAAGTGGTATACGACTATAAGACTCCGCTTCGGTTATCGCGGAATTTCCGCAAGGCGCTGGCAGATAGTGACTACGACCTTTATCATGCGAATACATTGTGGACTGACGCTATTCACTCGACATGTGTGCATGCAAGAAAGGTTGGGAAACCGTATGTGCTGTCTCCACACGGGATGTTGTATCCTACGGCACTAGCCGTGAGTCACTGGAAAAAGGCGG
>Ga0310786_10001535_pt1 | contig 37177 bp, 37 predicted proteins | sample AusTroGonzalo_MG_FD_203881 | JGI IMG/M metagenome (GOLD analysis project Ga0310786, IMG submission 203881) | Bovine rumen microbial communities from tropical cattle in Woodstock, Queensland, Australia - Gonzalo_03 (v2) (version 2) | ecosystem: Host-associated > Mammals > Digestive system >... | reverse complement strand
GCGTATATCTGTTTAGGATCTCTGGAGAAGCAGGCATTTATAGGATCTCTTTTACCCTGTCAAGTGGGCAAAGATACACGGGAATGTTTGAATTAGAATAGGTTAACTTATGCGTCGTGTCCTGCCCGTCGCGTTCCTTCGCCTTCTTACAATTGCTACACCCAGTTGTAAGAAGGCAAGGTTACGTGCGCAGCTGATGGAATTGATGGGAAGCACCATCGTGCTTCCGGAGCAGATTTCGCGTGTGTACAACGGCGAGGTCTTTCCGATGCCGGATTCTCTTTGGAGTAAGGCAAAAAGGATTGTATATATTGATTCGTCAGATTGTATCGGATGTCGGTTGTCAAGGCTGATCCAATATAGTTCGTTTGCTGAATTACTCCAGTCTTGGAATGCGTCTTTATTAGTTCTGGCCGCACCTAATAATGGCAATAAAGATGATACAATAGATTTAACATCGGGTTATTTCCATCCTTTTCCGGTGAACTTACACGATAATATGCTTTATCAGGATATTTCCCCTCATTATCAGGGATCCCCTAAAGCTTTACACTGTTTAGGCCAATAGGATTATAGTTCAGTTTATTGAGGGATCCGTTGTGCCGAGATTCTATGTAAAAGTTATTCTTTAATCATACACAAATCATTAAAAACCATTCAAAATGAAAACAACCAAATTTAAATCTTTGCTTGCTACAAGTGCCATTGCCTTGAGCCTTGCAATTTGTGTATTCACACCAATTAAACCTCTGAATTTGAGAATTCTGGAAAATGTGGAGGCCCTTTCTAGCGGTGAGACGTATCTTGACTTCGCGTGGATTGTTAAGGTTTATTATTGCGATGGAGAGTTATTGGTTGCATGTGAAGAGGGGGGCAAACATCAATGCCCGATGGACGATCCTAGAACACATGCATAATATGCGGACACTGTAATGTAGGTTAAAAACAAACTGTAATGAAAAGAGTAATAGTTGTTCTTATGGTTGTATTGTGTGCAGCGGCCATAGCCCATTTTGCGGGGGAAAAAATGGATGCACATTCAGACATGGTAATGTTTGACGAGAATGTTGAGGCATTGACGGACAATGAAATTAATTTGGAAATGTTAAAACAAATGTTAGATGAAAAGATTTGGATGTATACGATCAGTGCTTGGTCGGAGTCGGGTTTTTCTATCTACTGCCAAACAGGAGGATGCTTACAATGCTTTGTGCCAAACATTAACAGTTAATAAAGAGTGATCCTTATGGGAGATCGGAAGTGTCTTATAGTATTTCTTCTTTTTATCTTTGCCGGTTGTGGTGTAAATGATAGGCAGAAGGAAGAACAAAAGAGTATTCTGTTCCACTATGTCTGTTCTTTAGATGAGAGAAAGACTACAATAGGACGGGCGACTTCTATAGATGTGGCTTCAGATGGGTCATTTCTTGTATCTAACGGGAGCGATATTATTGGATACGATTCATTAGGGCATCAGCGCTTCGTATGGAATAAAAAGGGCCGCGGCCCTAATGAATACCTTGTAAGCCAACAAGTTCGAGCTACTGAGAGTGCGGTTTTTGTTTGGGATTCCGGATCAACAAAACTGCTTGCCTATGACCGAAATGGGAATGGACTATGGACATACGAATATAATTCGGCAATATGTGGTTTTTATCCGACAGACTCATCAATCTATTTTTATCCTTGCGGTAGAAAATGGGAATATGTTGTGCAAGAGTTGGATATAGAGTCTATGTCGGTGATTCACTCTTTCGGATCATCTTCCATGTCACACAAGGCTTTTCAATCAATGAATTCTGCTGTACCATTAACGATTCAAGATGGGACGTTATACTATATGGCAAGAGACAAGTTGGATTTGTTTCAAGTCGAGTCTGAAAATGAGCGTTTAGTTGAACATTTTTCCTCAAAAACTTTTCGTTGTCAAGATATCACGGAGGATTTATTTGCAATTAATCCTCAATCGGGAATTGAATTCATTTCTCGGAATTCTTTTGTCGTTTCGGTATCTGTAGGTAAGTCGACTAAGATTTTGACAGCCGAAGGGACGGCAAACCCCGAAAGAATTCAGCAGACAGGTAGCGTAAAACTAAGCAATAATGCACTCGTGTATAGGTTATATGAGATTAACGGTAAAACGCTATCCATTTCTTCCTGTGAACGCATGTTTGATCCAGCCCTAATATGTGAGAGAGATGGCTTCATTTATGTTTTAAAAGAAGATATTGATAATGAAACATATCAACTATTCCGGCTGGAATAGTTATCTGTCATTGGCAGTAATTATAATTGGCCTTTTGTTCTTTTATACTTTATTCGTTAGGAACAATACTAAATACTTATTCTCTCATCGAGTTTTCCTTCCGGAACGGGTAAACAAAGGTATCACCTCAACGCAAAAGCCGTATCGTGCGGTTTTATGGATCTCTAACAAGGAATGCACAAAATGCAGAATTAATACTCTACCTGCGTATCTGGATTTTTATGAATCTACGAGAGATTCCCTGGATTTTCTCGTGATTATATCGTCTCGCAATGTGTCGAGTTTCCCTCGACTTGTTGAGGATTTGTTTCTTCCATTTCCTGTTTATTATGATGGAGCGAATAGGTTTAGACTCTTGAATCTCCAGATCCCGAATGAATCTAAATACCATTTCTTACTCCTTGATTCTTTCAACCATCCCGTAATAATCGGAGATCCTGTTTTCAATTCAGATATTTATCGTATTTATGCACGCGTTCTTGGTTTGGAAGAAAATGACCAGTTACAACTTTAGTAGGAAGGGGTAATGATGTCGAGATGAAAACAAGAGAGAATATATCTTTCTTAGGTAGTAAATGTGACAACCGGAAGTCTAATCAATTTAAAAACAAGACATTGCAGCATTGCGGTTTTTTTGAAAGTCAGATCGATTAATTGAGAATCAAATTGCGTCAGTTTTTGATAATAAGATTCCCTCTCATTTTCGCCTGTATGCTTTCTATGTGTGCGTGCGTAGAAGCTGGCACGATGCCGACGGTGCAAGATAAATCGTCAGAAATCGAAGCCTTAGATGAAATAAACACAGACTTACTATCGCGTTATCAAGCTCCCGCTGACAGCATGAGAAGGAAAGCGGCAGAGTACCTTTTGGATGGTCTTCCGCGGCAGTGGCATTATGATACCGACATCCTTGAAGAGACGGGAGTCAAGAAGAAAGTAATGGACGTCGAGGTAATAGACGCAGACTACTTGGCAGAGAACATCGAGTATGCCTTTCGGGCCTGGGAGTTGCCGTGGGCCCGAGATGTGTCATTCGAGGATTTTTGCCGGTACTTGCTTCCTTACAAGATGGGAAACGAAGCCCCGGAACGCTGGCGGTCGGCTGTGTGGGATGAATATGCTTCCTTGCGCGAGGCCGCGCTTGCGGAACCGGAGATGAGGCCATCTGAGGTCTGCCGCCGAGTCGATGCCGTTGTGAACACTTGGTACACGGTCCACTACAACGACAATTATCCAACCGACGCAGGCTACCTGAAGGCAAAGGAACTCCGAGGGGGCACGTGTGCCGGGTCCTCCTTGATGATTCTGTATCCCTTGCGGGCACTGGGTGTGTGTGCAACCTACGAATGTGTGCCGCATTGGGGAAACCGCAGCAGTTCGCACGCCTGGAATGCTCTCTACGAGAATGGTCAGTTGATTCAGTTCAATGGCCCCGAATTGGATCCCGGAAGAACGAAAGAAGAATTCATAGGTGTGGGCAGGATGCTGCGTAAGCGCCCGAAGGTGCTACGTAGGGATTATCTGAGCGCAGGGAAAGTCGATGTGACGATGGAATATATCCCGACGGCAGATCTGGACATCCGGGGACGTGGAGAAAAATCCGGAACACCGGGGTTGATGGTTTTTGACAACGAACGCTGGTGTAGCGTCGCTGAGGGGACTTGGCGTGGCCGACGGGCGGAATTCACAGCGGTGGCGCGGGGCGTCGCTTTCCTTCCGGTTGTCAGCGAGAATGGCCGCGGAAGTGCGCTCTGTTGGCCACTTTTGGTGGAGCGCAACGGGCGGTTGAAACTGTTCCGGCCCAGTCTGTGGCGCAGGACGGTTCGGCTGACAGCAAAGTATCCGGAAGATGAGAGCAATTACATCATCCCGGGCGTGCATTACGAATTGTTCTACTGGCGAAACGGTTGGGTGTCACTGGGCGCCCAGGAGGCGTCGGATACGGTGCTGGTTTGCCATCGGGTGCCGAAAGGGGCGTTGCTGTTGCTGCGCGACCTGGACAGTGACAAGAGGCGGGAGAGGATATTCGCTTACGAAAACGATAAACAAGTATGGTACTGAAAAAGACATGCATGTCATATGTTTATTTATTAACTTATTAAAAAACCAAATTCTTATGAAGAAAAAAGTATTGTATTCATTGATTGCGGTGTGTCTGCTTTTCTCGGGATTTGTTGCTGTAAAAAGTATGGCTCGGGACAACCACCTTCTGAATGCTCCTCTGGAGGCTCTTTCCGAATGTGAAAGCGGCGTGTATTACCAGTCTATGGGGTATTGTAATAACGTACTCACTTGGATGTGCACAACGGAACCGACAAGCGAGCATTGTCGGAGGTATGCCTGTTTGTACGAACAGTAATGCAACAGATGCGTTATTATTTTTTGTTCGTCGTGTCTTCTTTCGGCATTCTTCTTGGGGGGTGCCGAGAGAGGACATCTTATGGATCGGATGCGTCCATTCCTTCTGTCGCGGTTGTTGCAGAGCAGTCATACAAGCCATTGGTGAATGCTATCTCTTCCGTTGAGTTGATCCCAATCGAGATGGATCATCAGCATTTATTGGGGGAGTATGTAAATCTGTATCTTGTATCAGACGGTTTTCTCCTTGCAGATAAGCGAAATGCAAAGCTATACCATTATTCTGAAGTGGGGAAGTTCATTAACGCCATCGGTCGGCGAGGGAACGGGCCCGGGGAGTATTCTAGAATGGGAGATATTCAGGTCATTGACGGTCGGGCCCATCTATATGATAATCCAGGTCGGGAACTCGTTTACTCACTAAGTGGAGACTTGGTGGAGGAAAACGAAGCGCCCGTGGGTTTTCACTCATATAGAGTAGGCTCAGGACTTCTGTCATATTTCGGATATAGTGGACAGAACAAATACCGATTAGTGTATCTGGATGAGAATAATAGTAAAGAGTCCGGTTTCCTGGAGTTAGATTCTAAGTTATTGACATTGGACCTGGATAACGATATTTTTACTCCATCAGCAGATGGGGGAGTTTTTATAATCGATTCATATTCTCCAACGATATATAGATTTTATAATGAGGAGGTTGATCCGTATTTAACATTCGATCTTGGGAAGTACTCAATAAAAGAGTCCTTTTATACAGCGGGAGATGCGTTTCTTGCTGCAGAAGAACTGTTTGCTTCCAATTATGGTATCATTACGGGGTATTCGGAAAGTAATGAGTATAAGTTCGTACAACTACTGTTGAAGAATCAAAGCGAAGAACGAAACAGGATAGAATATGGTTTATTTGACGGGAACCAGTGGCTTTGGTTCTCTTTTTCTGATTTCGTTGAAGAACCGATGCCCGGATCGCTGCGTTTTATAAGCGAGGGTGTCCTGTATGGACTCTTCACGGTAGGAGGGCTAAAGAATATGGCGGCGTTATTCCATGAGAAAACCATTAAGAATGAACTTAATTGCATCAGGGAGGACGATGACGAATATGTTTTGGCGAAAATTCGGCTTAAGTAGTCTCGTGATATTATTGTTTGTCACGAATATTGCGGAAGGGATGTACATTTTAAAATTATCGAAGCGTGTTAATCAGGATTATGAGCAACAAGATCCCTGCTTAATGCTGGAATCGGAGCTTGTACGCAGAGCCAGCATTCTAACTCAAGACATTCAAGATATGTTGAATGCAAGTGGCCTGATAAAAAAGGGGGCCGGCGATATGTTTGTACTGGTTGCACCTAATCCATGCAGAGCGTGCACGGAGGCACATAATGCGCTATTGTATGATATTTGCTCCCAATACCGAGAAAAAATAGTATGCTTACTTGTCCCTCGGAACCAGTTAAGAAACTATTTGGCATACTTCTCCGATTTAAATGATGTTAACGTTGTTGAGTACGATGCGAATCTCTCAAATTATGTGGATATCGTTGCAGATGGTTACCTATATTACACGCTGCAAGATCAACGGGTACAGGATTTTCACTTATCTTACAAGGCGGGGACAAATGCTTCAAGAATCTTCTTAACCAAAAATCTAGGACAAAAATGAAGTGCTATCAAACAATTGTCCTGGCGATTTTGGCCGCAGCAGTTTTTATTGTAACTGGTTGCAGGCAACCTGGCGTTGAGTTCTGGGAAGAGTATAATGATGTGTTTGATGCAAACGGCCGCGTGGAGAACTATACGATCAATAAGGGCAAACCGTTCGTGATCAATAGCTTCCGGTATGACGCGTTCCGCTACGTACTGTTTCATACTCCCGAGGGGAAGATTGACCGGATTATTGAGGAAAACCCCGATTGGGAGTTTGTGTTTTACTGTCAGATGGCACCAGAGGACAGCATGCGGTTGATAAAGTTATTATCTCGCTATCATTGCCATTTCCCCGTGATTATGGATCCGGATGGCGTATGGGTACATGAATACCTCAAGGGTGATTATAGCGCTATAGGTGTTATCTGTGACAAGACTGGCAATACACTTGGCGTCAGTGTAATAGGAACAAGTCAAAGTTCCTTTGATTCCGAGTTTGCAAGTGCAAAACGGGCGTTGTCGAAAACAAAATGAATGTGGTGATGAAAGAAATCCGGGTCATCATTTTCTGCTGTTTGTTTTTTGGGTCCTTGCAATCGTGTCACCCGGTGCGGGTACATCTTTCGCCGGAGACGCCGAGTCCGGAAGCTGATCCGGCGTGCGTGGCGGAGCTGCTGGCGTCGGGTAACTATCAGACCCTGTCGCGCAGTTTTACACTCCGGGAGGAGACGCTGGTGCGGATTGTCGGACAGGCTGAAGGAACCTCCTTCGAATTGATTCCCGGCTTTGTGGAGGCATATCTCAATGACGGGATTGAATTCTTCATCGACTTGGGAACCGTGTGTCGGCAGTATCGCTTCGTCTGGGACTCCAGGAGGGTGACGGGCAACAACGCGGACACGACGGGCGTCCGTTTCGCGCAGCACGATCCTTCGGAGACGCGTTATGTCTTTGAGGTCGCATTCCCGTGGCGCACTCTTGGTCTTGACGGGATTCCGACGGACAAGGATGTGCTGCGTATGGACGTGAGCGTGCTCGACAATGACGAAGGGAGCCGCGACTCGCAGATTGCATGGAGCGGCGTGAACTCCAAGTTGTACCTGGAATGGTCGCAATTCGGAGATTTTCCGCTAGCGGGACATCGGACCGTGGCGTCCCCGGTCATTGATGGCGTGGCAGATGCGGTCTGGGAGCAGCAGGAGCGCATCCCGATGACGCATATCATCCTGGGATCGATCCGGGATGAGATGGACCTGTCGGGCTGGTATCGCTTGCTGTGGGATCAAGAGAATCTGTACTTGCTGGTGGAGGTGGAGGATGACCTGAAGCGGCAGGCGGCGTTCATGTTCGATAACGGGCGCCTGGAAGACGCCGCCGGGAACGTGCTGTGGCGGCTGGAGTTCAATCGCTCCACCCATGCCGGCGGAGCCTTGAAGAATCGACGGCAGGAAGACACGCTTCGGTTGCCCGCCGGGAAGTATGTATTGCATTTCGAGACGGATGAAAGCCACGCGGCTGCTCATTGGGACGACCTGCCCCCGGACGAACCGTTCAGCGGAATTAAAGTTTACGCGTTAGATTGATGAATTGGAATAAGATCAAAAATCTAATGTCTTCTAAGCGAGCAGACCGGTTTGCTACGATTGTAATCTGGGTTTGTTTATGTTTTGTTGGGCTGATGGCGTTGCATTTCGGACGTCGGGTACTGATTTGTGACCGATTCGTGATTCGCGGTATCTCCATGATGCCGACTTTCGAACAAGGTCAAAGCGTGTGGGTGCGGAAATACATGATGGGCCCTCGGATCTATACGCACTTCAGTTTCAAGGAGGGAGAACCGCTGCGCTGTGTCCGCTTGCCGGGTTTTCGGCGACTCAAGGCAGGAGACATTGCGGTGTTCAACAGTCCGGAAGGCTGGGGGATTTCTCACGCTGTAACATTCCAGATGAATTATGTCTACGCAAAGCGTTGCCTGGGTGCGCCGGGGGATACGGTTGGCGCAAATGACGGCCATTACTATAGCACGGGAGCCGATCCAGTTGGAATCCCGGCGAAGCAGGAGGCGCTCCTTCGGATGACACCAGATTCTGTTTTGACCGGGCGGGGCCTTGAAGCGGGCCAGTTCGCGGGGCTGCACGGGCAATGGACGATCCGGGATTTCGGCCCGCTGGTTGTCCCGAAGAAGGGAATGACAGTGCCTATTGACAGTGTCGGAGTTCAACTTTATGCCAAGTCTATCTGCTATGAGACGGGCACCAGGCCGGAATGGTCCCACAGCAAAGCGTGGCTGGATGGGCACCCGCTCAGCGAATACACCTTCAAGAAGAACTGGTATTTCTTCGTGGGGGACCATGTCGTGGACTCGCGGGATAGCCGCTATCTGGGTTTTGTCCCGGAAGAGTTCGTCGTGGGAATCGTTGCCGAAGGGAGATGACGAGAGACAAGAGGTGTCATACTGTCCTGCGATTGCTGACGGTGCTGTTTGTGGCGGCGGTATGTGTCTGGGGCATCGCTGAAGCCGGGTACGGGCTGATGCAGGTGCTGGGCTGGCGGATGTCCCGTCACTCGCTATATGCGCTGACGGGACATTTCAATAACCCCGGACCGTATGGTGGGTTCATCGCATGCGTGATGGCGGTGGCGGCGGCTTGGGTGGTGAGATTCCGGGTCAAGCCCGGAATGACGAAGTCGGGGCCCGAAGCGGCGGAATCCTTCGACAAACTCAAGGTAGCAACGACGTGGATTATGATAATCCTGGCGTGGGTGACGCTTGGGATGGGAATGCTGGTGCTGCCCGCGTCAATGAGCCGGGCGGGCTGGCTGGCCCTGGCCGCGGCGCTGGCCGTTGAGGCGCTCCGCCTACCGCGCGTGCGGGAATGGATCCGCGGGCACCGCTGGGTCATCCCGGCTTCCTCCCTGGTGGCAGCCGTACTGCTGGTGGGGGCGTTCCTGCTCAAATCCGAATCCGCCCTGGGTCGGCTTCACATCTGGCGGATGGAGTGCCGGGCGATCGCGGAGCATCCGTGGACGGGTTCGGGCCCCGGGACCCTCCTGTGGGCCTACGGAGAGGCCCAGGAGGCCTTCTTCCGGGCGCATCTGGAGACGGCGCCTCCCGCGGTCGTGCGGGTGGCCGGATGCCCGGAATATGCTTTCAACGAGTTCCTGGGTTTGGGGATGGAGTACGGGATACCTGCGATGTTCTTGTTGGTTGCACTGGTGGTGCTATCCGTCATCGCCTTGCATCGCGCGAATAGTCCAGTAGCAGCAGGACTGACGGCTTGGGCCATTTTTGCTTGCGCTTCGTATCCGCTATCGGTGCCTCAACTTCGGATTCTGGGGGCTGGGTTCGTACTTGTGGCATTGGTCGTTGGACTCTTGAAGGTCGGTTCGTGGCGGTTGGGGTGCTTGCCTGTCATCGCCGCGGCGTTGTTGGCGGGGTGGATGGGATTCCGGGGGGCATTCGGAGAGGATTCCAAGGCTTCGCTTAGGACAACGCGAGAAGAAAGCCCCCGAGTAGTATATGAGCAAGGGTACATGTTACATTTGACGGAACGGTACGAAGAGAGTACGAAGTTGCTGGAACAGGGTTCGAAAATGAGTTGCGACCCGATGTTCGAGATCATTATGGGGAAAAATGCGGAAGCGCTCGGAGAGGATGCCCGGGCAGAGGCGTTGTATGAGAAGGCACATTATATGGTGCCGTCACGTCTGTATCCACTTGTTCGCCTGATGCGGCTGCAAATCCGCACGGGTCGGAATCAGGAGGCCATGCAGACGGCACAGCGTATTGCAGCCATGCCGGTGAACGAGCGGCATACGGGAATGGTTCGGCTACGAGAGGAAACAATGTCAACACTGGACTCATTGCGTTTCTTGGCGAAATAATCGCCTTCCTTTTCAGTCGGGCTAGATGGCCTTTTTTAAAGAAATAGGCCAATAATCCTATTTTGCTTCCCGCGGTGTCTAAGTCATTGCTTATCGGTCTAATATGCCCGCCTTTACGGCTAGGCCATAGGGAGTTGTTAGAAATGCTGTTTTTTCCTTTCGTTCATTTTGATGCTGCAAATAATTGAAAAGCAGAACGTTGCAGATGATTCCCGGCGCCCGCGTTTGTTAGAAAGTATTTAAGAAAATTCTTGCGCGGTAGCTTAAGCGTTACTAACTTTGAAAAGCTTGTATGGCAGTATTCTAACTGTAATCTCCGTCGCAAATTGAGACGGCCCAAAATAAGTCAAATGAATAAAAAGTTAGCGCTGATCCTCGTACTACTTCCCGTACTGTTTCCCGGGATGGTGTGGCGTGCAGAGGCGCAGCCGATGTCCCTCGAGGAGGTCATTGCAACGGCGCGGAAACAGTCAGTCCCGGCTTTGCAGGCGAAGGCCGCGTTTGTCTCGGACTACTGGGCGTGGCGTGCGTACCAGGCGAGCCGACTGCCGTCCCTGTCACTATACGGTACCTTGGGCAGTTTCGACCGCTCGCTGCGCCTGCTGCAGAACTACGAGACGGGCGAGATGGTGTATACATCCAACTACAACATGGAGAATAGCCTGGGACTGCGGGTGCGGCAGAATCTGCCTTTCACGGGCGGCACGCTGTCGCTCTACACCGACCTTACCCGCATCGACCAGTTTGCTTCGGGCGGCAAGACCTGGTACGCACAGCCGGTGACCCTCTCCTACAGCCAGCCACTGTTTGCCTACAACCAGTTCAAGTGGGACAAACTCATCTCTCCGAAGGAGTACGAGCGGGCGAAACGGACCTATTTGGAGTCGATGGAAGATGTCACTTTGAAGGCGGTGGACCGTTTCTTTGGGGTGATGGAGGCGCAGAAGCTTTACGACGTGTCGCAGACCAACTACGACAACACCACACAGATGCTTCGCATTGCCCGGGAGCGGTTGTCGCTGGGCAGTGTGACGCGCGACGAATATCTCCAGCTGGAATTGCGTCAGCTTTCGGATAGCATTGCGGTAAACGAGAACCATGTGGCGCTGCGCGAAGCGCGTCTGCTATTGAATTCGCTGTTGGGACTGAACGAGACACGAGAGGTGGATCCGGTGTTGGAGGAAGAGCTTCCGGCCGTGCTGATGGATTACGGCCTTGTGCTGGACAAGGCTTCGAAGAATGCCTCTTTCCCGCTCGACAATGCCATCAACCTGCTGAATGCCGAGTCGGCCATTGCTAAAGCCAAGGCCTCGCGCGGCATTACGATGCAACTCAATGCCCGTTTTGGCTTGTCGAAGACGGCGCCGGAACTGCAGGGAGTGTATCGCGATCTGTTGAACCAGGAGGTGGTGGGCTTGACGTTTACTGTGCCAATCCTGGATTGGGGCGAGGGCAAGGGACGCGTGAAAAAGGCAGAGGCGTCCGCGGAGGTGGTGAAAGCGCAGGTGGAGCAAGCGGAGAATGACAAGCGCATCAGTTTGTACACGGCGGTGGGGCAGTTTAATAACCAGCGGCAGTTGTGCGACGTGTCGCGTCGTGCCGCTGCCATCGCGCAGGAGCGCTATGCACTGGTAATGGAGCGCTTCCGTAGCGGTAAAGCCAGTGTGACGGATTTGAACACTGCTCGAACAGAGAGTGACAATGCCACCCAGAAGTACATCCGCGACATCTCCAGCTTCTGGAATTATTACTATACGTTGCGCAAACTAACACTCTATGACTTTCTCTCGGGAGAAGACCTGACAGTCAATTACGAGGAAATGACGAACTGATATGAGAACGAATAAGCTATATCCAATCCTGCTGGCGACAATTCTTTTGTCGCCGGGCTGCAAAGGGCCGAAAGCGTCGGACCCGGAAGATGCCTCCAAGCTGAGCTATGCACCAGAAGTCAATGAGGTGGAAGTGATCACGCTCAAGCGCCAGACCTTCCCGATGCAGCTGGTTGCGAACGGAAAACTGGTAGCATCGCAGCGGAGTTCACTGTATTTCCGGGAGAGCGGGCAGATTGTCTTTGTGGGCGTACAGAACGGTATGTCCGTGTCGAAAGGGACCGTGCTGGCGCGGCTGGACGACAGCGAACAACGTGCGGCCTTGGAGAGTGCCAGGATCGAGCGGGAGCGTACGCGGCTGGAGTATCTGGATGTGCTGGCCGGTTTGGGCTACGCTGTCGCCGATTCAGCTTCTGTGCCAGCCGAAGTGCGGGATCGGGCAGGCATTCGTTCCGGTTACAGTGCCGCCTGCAATACTTACGATAAAGCGCAGCGGGCACTGGCGGGTACGGTGCTATGTGCGCCTTTTGCGGGCCGGGTGGCTGATCTGCAACTGAGACAGTGGGACCGAACGGGTGCGGAGCCATTCTGCACCCTGATTGCCGACGGGACGCTGGATGTGACCTTCTCGGCACTTGAGTCAGAGTACGCCTTTTTAGCGCGCGACCAGCGCGTGCGCGTGACGCCCTTCGGCCAGGAACGGAGTTTTTCCGGACGCATCAAGAGCATCAACCCCACCGTGGACCGAAACGGCCAGATTGCCGTTACGGCCACGATCCCCGGCACTGCCGGGCTACTGGACGGGATGAATGTCCGCGTGGTGGTGGACAAGGACATGCCGGCGCAGTTGGTGGTGCCGAAGAGCGCCGTGGTGATCCGCGACGGGCTGGAGGTGCTGTTCCGCTATGGCGAAGGGGACCGGGCCGAGTGGGTGTATGTGCATACGCTCAGCGCCAACAGCGATTCTTACGCCGTCACGGCCAATACGGACCGCGGGGCGACCTTGTCTGAGGGAGACCGCGTGATCGTGTCGGGCAACCTGAACCTCGCGGATGGCTCGCAGGTCGTACTGAAGAAAGAATAACGGCATGCTGGGCAAACTTCTGGATCGACCCGTTTCCGTCACGATGATCCTGCTGGTCTTCGTGGTGCTGGGTTTCGTGGGCATCGGGCGGCTCCCCGTGTCGCTGATCCCGGACGTGGACATCCCCTACGTGACCGTGCAGGTGGCGGCCCCGGACTTGTCTGCGCGCGAGTTGGACGCAGCTGTGGTGAAGCCCCTGCGGCAGAGCCTGGTGCAGATCGCGCATCTCAAGGATATTCGCAGCGAGGCGCGCGACGGCAGCGCCACCATGACGCTTTCCTTCGAAGAAGGATACAAGATCGACTATTTCTATATCGAGGTCAACGAAAAAATTGACCGCGCGATGGGCTCCCTGCCGCGCATCGAACGGCCGAAAGTGTTCAAGGCCGCGGCTACGGATATCCCGGCTTTCTATGTCAATATCACGTTGCGCGAGGGTGGCGGGGATTTCCTCCGGATGAGCGAATTCGCCCGCGACGTGATCGCGAAACGCATCGAGCAGCTGCCCGAGGTGGCGATGGTGGACCTGAGCGGGACCGCGGAACGCGAAATCCTGGTGATTCCGGACCCTGAGGCGCTTGCCCGGCTGGGCCTGACGATGGCGGCGTTCGAGCGGGCGGTCTCGTCGGCCAACGTGTCCCTGTCGAACCTCACGATTCGGGACGGGGAGTATCACTACAATGTTCGTTTCCGCTCTTTTGCCGCATCGCGCGAAGACATTGCCGACGTGTGGCTGAAGGTCGGGGAGCGCACGCTTCAGGTAAAAGATGTGGCGTCCGTGATGGAGTGCGAGGTGCCGCGCACGGGCCTCTCGCGCAGCGACGGGCAGGATGCCGTGACGCTGGCCGTGATTAAGCAGAGCGAGGCTCGGATGGCTGCGCTCCGCAAAGGGATTGCGGAGCAGTTGGAAGCCTTTGAGCAGGATTATCCGCAGATGCGCTTCACGCTGACGCGCGACCAGACGGCGCTGCTGGACTATTCCATCCGCAACCTGCTGCTGAATATCCTCCTGGCCATCCTGCTGGACATCGTGGTCATCTTCTTCTTCATGAAGGACCTTCGCTCGCCGCTGCTGGTGGCGCTGACGATTCCGGTGTCGCTGGTGGTGTCGTTTTTCGTTTTCTATGCCATCGGGCTGTCCATCAATATCATCTCCCTGTCCGGCCTGCTGCTGGGTGTGGGTATGATGGTGGACAACACCATCGTGCTGACGGACAATATCACCGCCCGTTGGCAGCGGGGTGAGGCGTTACGCAGCGCTGTGGTGGAAGGTACGAAGGAAGTGCGCGGGGCGATGCTCTCGTCTGTGCTGACAACCTGTGCGGTGTTCATCCCGCTGATCTTCCTGAATGGCCTGGCTGGGCAACTTTTCTATGACCAGGCCATCGCCGTGACCACGGTCCTGCTGGTATCCTACGCCGTGACGGTGGTCGTGCTGCCGGTGTATTACTGGGCCATCTATAAAAAGCTGCCGGCTTTCCGGCCGAACGCCTTCCTTTCGCGGATCCGCTTCGACGGGGCAATGCGCTGGTATGACCGGACAGTGGGCTGGCACCTGGGCCATAAATGGATTGCCTGGGCGCTGCCGCTGGGTTGTGCCGTGCTTGCCGCGGTGTGCGTGTGGGGGATGCACAAGGAGAAGCTGCCGCCGATCACTTACACCGACGCAATACTGCGCGTGGACTGGAACGAGCATATCACCCTGGAGGAGAACCGCACCCGGGTGATGGCGCTGGAGGCGGCGGTTGCGCCACCAGCGCGGACCACTGCCCTGGTGGGGGTGCCGCAGTTCGTGCTGGGACACAGTGAGGACCAGTCGATGAGCGAGGCCTCGCTGTATGTAAGTTGCAGCTCGGCGCGAGAGCTGGCGACCCTGCAGGAGCGCCTGTCCGCACAGGTGCGCGAGCGCTGGCCCGCGGCTATCCAGGCGTGGGGAACGTCCGGCAACATTTTCGAGATGGTCTTCGCGGAGCGGGAGCCGCAGTTGCTTGCGCGCTTGCGTCCAACCGACGGCGGAGGCAGTCTTTCCGTGGCGGGCGTCCGGGCAGCGCTCTCGGAAGTGCGGGCCTCTCTGCCTGGGGTTCAGATTGACGATATTCCCTTGCAGCAGGACGTCCTGTATGTCTCCGATCCCGAGCGGATGGCGCTTTATGGCGTGAGCTTTAGCGATTTGACGAACGTGCTCCGCAATGCGCTGAACGGCAATGTGCTGTTCGAAATCGTCCAGGGCGCGCGATCGGTGCCGGTGGTGTTGGGCACGGACTCGGAGGAGCTCGCGCAGATCCTCGATGGCGCCAGCGTGAGCGTACCGGATGCCGCCGATCCGTCGCGGACGGTGGATATTCCTGCGTCGGCACTGATGTGGCAAAGTTTCGAGCAGGACTTCAAGACGCTGGTGTCGGGAGACGACGGTAGTTACTACCCCCTGGCGCTGGATATCCCGGCGCGGGACGTTCCCGCGGCTATGGCGGCCGTCCGGGGGGCCTTGCGCCGTACAGGTGGCTTCGATGCGGCGTTCACGGGTGCCTGGTTTACGAACCGGGAAATGATCCGGGGGATGCTCCTGGTTCTTCTGGTGGCTCTGGCGCTGTTGTTCCTGATTCTCGCATCGCAGTTCGAGTCGTTGCTGCAGCCCTTCATCATCCTCTCGGAGGTGGTAATCGACATCGCCGTCTCGCTGGGGGCGCTGTGGTTGCTGGGGGTAAGCATTAACATGATGTCGCTGATCGGCCTCGTGGTGATCACGGGCATCGTGATCAACGATTCGATTCTCAAGATCGACACCATCAACCGTTTGGCGCGCAGCGGAATGGAGGTAGAAGCGGCCGTCCACGAAGCGGGCCATCGCCGACTCAAGGCTATCCTGATGACCTCGTTGACGACTATTTTGGCGGTGGCGCCGTTCCTATCGCGCGGCAACATGGGCGCTGACCTGCAGTACCCGATGGCCCTGGTGATCATCGTCGGAATGACGGCGGGCACGCTCGTGAGCCTGTTCTACGTGCCCACGGTCTATGCCGCCATCTATCGGAAGCGGCGCGGCTGATGGCAGAGCACAGGCGCATATCGTCCTTCTCGGTCCTGCTGCTGATGGCGGTGGCGGCCGTGGTGGGCATCGCCTGCTTCCCGCGTCTGAAGGTACAGTACAATCCCACAGCCGCTACGCGGAACATCTCGGTGAGCTACCAGTATCCCGGCGCCTCGGCGCGCATCGTGGAGGCGGAGGTGACGGCGCCGCTGGAGGGTGTGCTTTCGACAATCCGCACTTGCTCGGGTGTGAGCAGTGTGTCGCGGGATGGCAGCGGGTCTATTTCGATGACGGTAAGGCGGCGCGCGGACCTGGAGGCCGTGCGTTTCGAAGTGGCCTCGCAGATCCGCAATATCTATTCGAAACTTCCGGCTGGCTGCACCTATCCGTCGATTTCGCTCAATTCCCGCGGCGAAAAGACGCAGACGGCCATCAGTTATAGTATCCGCAGCGCCCTGCCTTCTCAGGAGATTGCGGCGTTCGTGGAGCGGGAGCTACTCTATCCGCTCTCCACGGTGGAGGGCGTGAGCAGCGTGGAATTCTATGGGCAGACGCCTTTCGAGTGGGTGATTACCTTTGATGCGCCGCGATGTGAGACCCTGGGCATCACGGCGACGGACATCCGCTCCGCCCTGTCCGACTACTATGCGGAGGAGCTTTTGGGCGTGACGCAGTCGGGCGGGCAGGCCTGGGGGGTAAGGCTGCGCAGCCAGCGGGCAGACTTCGCGTCCATTCCGATAAAGCGGGTGGGTGCGCGGGTGGTGTTCCTTGGGGAGATTGCCTCGTGGCGCTACCAGGAGGCGCTGCCGAATTCTTACTACCGCGTGAACGGGTTGAACGTGCTGACCTTGTCCGTGGTGGTGAGTTCGGACGCCAATCTCATCGGGGTGGTGCAGGTGGTGAAGGCTCGGGTGGAAGAACTGAAAGCCGGTTTCCCGGAGGAAATTGGCATCTCGGTGAGCTACGACTACTCCGAGTACATCTCCGAAGAGCTGGACAAAATCTATTTCCGCACGGCGCTCTGCTTGCTGATCCTGCTGGTCTTCGTGTTTGTGATGGCGCGGTCCTGGCGTTATATGCTGGTCATTGCCATCACGCTGGCGGTGAACTTGCTGATTTCGGTGGCGCTGTATTTCTTCCTGGGCCTGCAGATTCACATCTACACCCTCGCGGGGGTGACGGTGTCGCTGGGTATTATCATCGACAACAGCATCGTGATGATTGATCATTATGCTCGCAACGGGGACAGGAAGGTGTTCCCTTCGCTGCTTTGTGCGGTGTTGACCACGGTGGCGGCACTGCTGGTCATTCTGCTTATGCCGGAGCAGGAGAAGGCCAACCTGACGGACTTTACCTGGGTGATCGTGATTAATCTCTGCGTGTCGCTGGCGGTGGCGTACTTGTTCGTGCCGGCGCTGCTGGATTACTTCCCCGTGTCGGCGCGGATGCCCCGCCCGAAGCGTTTAAGGCGCCAGGCGCGGCGCCGCATCGCATACGGGCGCTATATCGCCTGGGGCGTACGGCACCGCTGGGTGTACTGGGTGGCGTTGGTGCTGCTGTTCGGCATCCCCACTTGTCTGTTGCCGACGAAGTTTGGTGAGGAAGGTCGGGAACAGAAGCGTTACGAGGTGGTCCTGAATAAGATCGTGAATTGGCGCCCTTACGCCGACAATAAGAGTACGGTGGACAAGATCCTGAGCTCGACCTTCGGATTGTTTAATAAGGCGATGGCGCGTTCCGATTTCTACCGCGAGCCTGCCCGGCCACAACTCTATGTGCGTGCCGGGATGCCCGAAGGGTGCACGGTGCAGCAATTGGACGAAGTGATGCGCAGCATGGAGAACTACCTAGCTCATTTTGAAGAGATTGACGTGTTCGAAACGCGGATCACCAGATACGACAATGGCACCATCACGGTGTGGTTTAAGCCGGAGTTCGAAGGGACTTGGCTGCCGTCTCGCATCAAAGGGGACGTGATTGCGATGGCGACCAATTTTGGCGGTGCCAACTGGCGCGTGTCCGGTATTGATGACAGTTATTTCAACAATAACATTGTCTCTGATTCGCGTTCGTACAGCATCACGCTGACGGGCTATAATGCCGATGAGCTGAATGCCTATGGCGAGCGCCTGATTGAACACCTGTCGGAGAATCGCCGCGTGTCGGAACCGGAGATCTGGGGCGCAGGATGGAACGACAGGCCCCGCACGGAGTTCAATCTGCGTTATGACTATGAAGCGTTGAGCGGACGCGGCATCAGCCCGTATGTGTATTATGCCGCCCTGCAGTCTCCTCTCTATGATGCCTCCGTGTTGCGTCTTCCATATGGCGGGGAATACGTGAACGTGCGCCTTGTCTCTTCGGAAAAGGAGGTGCTGGACCTCTGGCATGTGGACAATACGGCTGTCGCCGTGGACGGGGAGCGTAAAATGAAGCTCGCGGAGATCGGGAGTATTACCAAGAGCCGCACGGGATTGCCGATTCAGAAGGAGAACCAGTCGTATCAGATTACGGTTCGTTTCAATTTCATCGGATCCTACCAGCTGGCTAATAAAGTGCTGAAGGAAGCGGTGGACTGGATGAATGGGAGCGTCCTGCCGCTGGGCTTCCGGGCCAGCGACGAACGGGGCGGATGGTACTACGACCACAAAGAGAAATATGCCTGGTTAATCCTGCTGGTCATCGCGCTCATCTTCGTGATCAGCGCCGTGTACTTTAATTCCTTGCGGCTTCCGCTTGCAATCATCCTGATGATCCCGCTGTCCTTCGTGGGCCTGTTCCTGGCCTTTGGTGTGAGTGATTTCACCTTCGACAAGGGAGGCTTCGCGGCTTTTGTCATGCTCTCGGGCATCACGGTCAATGCCGGAATCTATCTCGTCGCAGCGTGGCTTTCCTGCCGAAAAGAGGGCTCTGTTCGCCCCTACCTTCGAGCCGTTTCTCGTAAGATGGCGCCCATCTCCCTGACCATCCTTTCCACGGTGTTGGGTTTGATCCCCTTCCTGTTCGACGGCCCGGGGGAAGTGTTCTGGTTCGCCTTCGCCGTGGGCACCATCGCCGGTCTTCTGTTCTCCGCCCTGGCCCTGCTCTTCTACCTTCCAATCTTCACCCTCCGCCGCGCGAAGCGAGACTCGCCGGGCGGTAATTAGTTAAACAGATGGCTCATCTTATAAATCGTTTCTTGCCAATGCTCCCCATTTTGCTGTTGGGGTTGATGGTACAGTGCAGGAATGGGGAGGCCTCCCGTCAAGAAAACCAGGGCACCTCGACAGGCTCTATAGGTATGGCAGTCTTGCCGGATAGCATTTTACGAGCAACTCCATTTAGGTCCAATAAATACTTGACAGAAGAAAAGGACATGTGGAAAGAGAACGGTATAGAGTTATCGCGAGATGCCATTAAGAAATTGTTGATGGCGAATCTTGGCTATATTATGCCAAAGGGATTTCCATTGGACTCTTCCGATTTAAAAACGAGATATCTACCTGTAACTAGGTTGTATATTGTCGGGAAATGGCACCTTTCTGATGATATTGATACCTATATCGTTAAAAATGTAAATTTGAAAGATGAGAACGTTATTAGTTTTCATCTGATGTCGGTAAAAGGAAATTCAGTTTTGGATGCCATATGTGTCGCCTCGGTAGCAAAAGAATACAACCAGTTCTTTTCGGGCCCCGAGTATGCGGAACGGATGGATAATCAATCCGTGAGGACTGTTTCATTTGATTGGATGGGCGAAATCGACTCCGAAACGTATTATAAGGTTGAACCCAATGGAGTGTTCAAGATTGTAGATAGGGTACAGTATAAGCATTCTAGCGAGGCAGAGAACAACATTGAGTAAAGAACTGTTATGTAGAGCAATGTCGAAAGGTATTGTATTATAGATGCAAATTATGCGAATTCATTATGAAAAATGAGATTTTTGAAGATCCCCTTGTGGAAAAAAAGTAAATTAGCTGCGTTTTCTTTGCCGGAACTACTGGTGGTTCTGGCGATTATCGGCATTCTTGTGCTGGTGGCCCTTCCGAACCTGATGCCCTTGATCTCCCGGGCAAAGGCTACGGAGGCGCAGCAGCAGCTCGCGTTTTTGCATTCGCTGGAGAAGAGCCACTTCTATACGTACTCCCATTACTCCGACAACCTGGAGGAGTTGGGGTTTGAGCAGGAGCCCTTGGTCACGGACGGAGGCCCGGCCAATTATCGGATTGAGATCGTGGAGGCGACGGACCGGGGTTTTAAAGCCCAGGCGATTGCTGTCGTGGACTTCGACAAAGACGGCGTGTTCAACGTCTGGGAGATCGATCAGGACAAGAATCTGAGGGAGACGGTGAAGGACTGAAAAATGAGCTGGTCGTTGCTATCTATCATTCCTCTGGGGGTGCTGGTCGTTTCGGATGTCCGAAGCCGGACGGTATCCTCGTGGTGGCTGTTGGCATTGGGGTTCGTGTTATGGGTGAATGCTTGTGTGGCAGTTGGTCTGCGTCCGTTTATCATTCAGGTGCTTGGTAATGCCGTTCTTTTTTTGACTATTGGTGCGGCTGTTTGTGCCTATTTGCGTGTTCGGAAGAAAGATATCCGGTCCATGTTGGGGCTGGGAGATGTTCTATTTCTGGTGGCCGTGCTTCCGGTATTTGAGATGATAGGATTCCTTTGGTATCTCATAATCTCATGTACGCTCGCGTTGTTCGTGTGGCCCGTGTGCAGGAGGCTCCAGCCCAACTTGGCTGGAATCCCGCTGGTGTCTGTCTTTGGGACATGTCTTGCAGTGTTCATCGTACTTCAGTAATAGTCTCTTCCAATGGCGCTTGAACAGGAAATCATAGTAGAAACGGAAGCCCTGCAAGTATTTACGGCTGAAGAAGCCTTGTTTTATCGGCTGCTTCCTTATCGGCTGGACGGGAGTGATGGGCTGCTCTGTCTGGGTGAGACGGGCCGGCAATATGATACCGCTATCAAGGAGATTGCCGATGTGTTTGGAAAGCGAGTGGCAGTGAAGGCCATGTCCGCAGCGGAGTTGAATCGCTTGCTGGCCGTTCACTACCGTAGCGGAATCGATTCGGTCTCTGTATCGGCTGCGAATTTTGAAGATATCCCGTCGTTGATAGATGAAGCCTATCGGATGCGAGCCAGCGATATCCATATGGAGCCGTCTGAGCATCGGTGTCGGATCCGCTTCCGGATTGATGGAAAGCTGTTGGAGCGACACATCATCCCGAAAGCGTCTTATATGGCGCTCGTGAATCGCATAAAAATCATGTCCAATTTGGATATCTCCGAGAAGCGTCTTCCGCAGGATGGACGAATCATCCATGAGGGGAAGGAAGCCCGATTCGATATCCGCACCTCCATTCTGCCAACCATCTACGGGGAGAAAATCGTGTTGCGTCTGCTAACGATGAATAATCGACATTTGTCTCTCCCGGAGTTGGGCTTCGACAAGCGGCAGTACGACGATTATGTGCGGGCAGTTTCTCATCCACACGGGATGATTTTAATAAGCGGCCCCACGGGTTCGGGCAAGAGTACAACACTTTATGCAACGCTGGAACTGCTGAACCGGGGAGACAACAATATCCTTACTATCGAAGACCCCGTCGAATACACGCTGGGTGGCGTGAACCAAGTACAATTGAGGGAAGACATCGGATTGGATTTTCCGATGGCTCTCCGGACCTTTCTTCGTCAGGACCCGGATATCATCATGTTGGGCGAAATCCGTGATGAGGTGACGGCGGAGATGGCCATCCGCAGCTCGCTGACAGGGCACCTTCTTCTGTCCACGCTTCATACGAACAGCGCTTGGGGCTGTATCACTCGACTGGTGGATATGGGAGTCCACCCGTATCTGCTCTCTGAGACGCTTATTGCTTGTGTGGCTCAACGCCTGGTTAGAACTTTGTGTCCGCACTGTAAGCAGCCGGTAGGTGATGGTACATACAAACCTGTCGGGTGCTCGCATTGCTTCTATACTGGTTACATGGGCCGAAAAGCGTTATATGAAGTATTGCCGATAGACGCAGACTTATCAATGGCAATCAGGGAATCCCGAAGTTGCGTTGAGGATATTGTCAAGACGAAAGGGATGAGGACCTTAAAAGATGCGGCTGCTGACCTATACCGTCGTGGGGAAACTTCCTTAGAGGAAGTGTTACCGTTCATGAAATAAAATAAGATGAAGAAAGTAGCAGTTGCGATATTATTTGCCATCACGTTGGGTCTGAGCGCGTATGGACAGTCGGAGCCCCGGTATGCAAGAATCGCCAATGCCTTGGATAGTCTGGCTCAACGGGAGCCACAATACCTCGAATTGGTGGATGTCTCTGTAACTAATTTCGATGTCACGGAGCTACTCAAAACGATAGCCATTGGAAATAAACTGAATGTAAATCTGGCAATGGACAGATCCCGAGCGCAAATTACCTGTAATCTGGAACGAGTTCCCGTCAAAGATGTGGTGCTTTTGTGCTGCCGCCAGGGTGATTTAGATATGACCGTTGAGAACGGGATCGTTAGTTTCTCGCCATACCGGCCTCCGGAGGCTCTTCCCGCCATAACGGTTGAGCGAGACTCGAGCGGCATGTACCGAATGGATTATGAAGGATGTCGTCTGGATGTGCTTGCGCGGCGACTGACAGCGGAGACTGGGCAGACCATTCTGGTTGCGCCGCCTTTGTGTGATAAAATCGTATCGGGTTTTGGCGTGAACTTGTCTTTGGAGAGAATGTTGGAAAGTATAGCGCTTTCCAACGGTTTTCGTTGCACCCGGAATGAGGACGGCGTCTGGCTCATCGGGGAGCGAAGCCGGGGGAACGATCCTTTCTTATTGCAAGGGGAGGGTGATGATGTCTCTGCGACCTATTGTGTGCGGGTGTTCCCGATGCAATATAGGACGATTGATAATGTGGTGGAGATTATTCCAGAGCAACTTAGCCGTGGTTTGGAGATAAAGCTATTCCCGGATCTGAATAGTCTCATTCTCAGCGGAAATTTGCGCGAGGTGGAAGCATTGGAAGACTATCTTCGGACTATAGATAAGAAAGTTCCACTGATTTCGATTGACGTTATTATCGTGGAAGAGTCGGATAGGAAGAGCCGGAATACTGGGATCACCTTGGGTAAGGGCCTTGAAGCCTCGCAAGTGTCTTACGGTACGTTGGGTCCTGGTGTGGACATTCATTTGGGGGCCGGTGGAATTAATCAACTTATCCACGCATTCAACGGACTTGGCTTGATGAATCTTGGCGAAGTTGGGCCTAACTTCTACGCAGACTTGAAAATGCTTGAGGAAGATGGCATTGTGACGCTCCGATCTACACCGAAGCTTGCAACCCTCAATGGACACAAGGCCGTGCTTAAGAGTGGAGAAGTCAAGCATTATAAAGAAAGCCAGGTGAATATCATCGGAACGCAAAACCCCCTCCAGTCTGAATCCTATTTATGGAAAAGCATTGAGGCGAGTTTTATTTTGGATTTGACACCGACCGTAAGTGCGGACAGCACTATCACCATTTGTATAGACCTAAATCAAGATGAGTTTACCGAGCGCGAAATCCGCGACAATACGGCGCCGCCCGGTATGACCAAACGTGGATTCAACTCAATCGTAAAGGTTAAGGACGGGGAGATGGTGCTTCTGGGTGGCATTGAGAAGAATCTTATGGAAGACACGACCCAAGGTGTTCCGTGGATTTCAAGAGTCCCGATTCTTCGATCCATATTCGGAAACGTCAAAAAGACCAAAGAATCCCGCAAACTCAACATCTTCATCAGACCGACAATTATTCCATGATTTGGGCGAAGATAACACCCGTTCCTGTTCACGTGAAGGACGGCGTGGCAGAGATCCAGTGCGCTGGCCTCAATAATAAGAATATCGTTGTTTTGGCCATATATGGCCCCGACGTTGTTTCCCGCGTAATCAATGAGGGGGACCCGATCATTCGACGAATCATGCACAATGATTCGTTGCTGTGGGCGCAGGGTTCAGCGAAGGTTTTCTATGTGCCTCGAGAGACAGTGTGCAAAACATTTGCATCCTTGAATGGAGCGTATGTGGCGGATACAGTCATTGGTGGCTCAAAAGAAGATGTGGAAGCCGAGGCTGCCAGACGCGCTGCAAAACTCGGGAAATGGAATGAGATCATATCCAACCGGCCCCTGTTGAATTGCGTGGCCGGGCAGTGGTGTCATCGCCTGCTTCTTCCGGTTCTTCTGTTCTGGCTTCTTGTGCTTTCTTTGAATTATATCGTTTCGTTAGATCTTGGACGGCGTGTCAGCGAGGCGCAAATGCAGTCCCGCTTTAATCGGCAAGCGACGGAGCAGGCAGTAGCCTTGTCTGCCCAGCAGGAAAGGATGCTATCTGAATATAAGTCGCTGGCGTTGCCCGTAAGCAGCTCGTCCATAGACTATATTGCATCCTTGTTGCCCGACGGGATGAACTTGAGCAACCTGGCTGTAATGCGCCAGGGCCTATGCTTGAAGGGGAAAGCTGAAAGAGTTCAATCCGTTGTCTCATTTGCTGCTAGAATGAGTGACGCTTCCTGGGACGTGGAAGTCCGATCTTTGGATGAACATCCGGAAAAAGATCATTATGATTTTGAAATTATGCTTTCGCGATGAAAACGTACTTGGGAATCATCAAATTAGTGTCGCTGTTTGTTTTCCTTCCACTCTTTCTGTGGGTCGCGGTGTTGTCAAAAACAGGAAAGCAATATAAGGAGTATCGGAAATTGTCAATAACTCAGGCCGACATGCCGGTGCGTTCCACTTCTTTGCAGTTGCCTGCTGAGAAAATACTGAGTGGAGAGGCCTTTGTCGGGGAGTTGGACGCCATGTCTTCACGGGAAGGATTCACCATCGTCAATTATATCCCCTCCTTTTTGAAATCAGAAGCCGGAGTCTCGCTATATTCTGCAAAACTGCAGGCAAAAGGTCGATTTATCCCGCTGCTGAAACTTGTCCACTTTCTTGAAGAAAAGGAAGGGATGCGTCTCTCTTCTCTTTCGTTCTTAAGACGAAACGAAAACGAGGATGTCGTTACCTTGGAGATGGAACTAATACAATTGGTTAAGGATGAAGAAGGCCGGAGATAGTTTGATGGGGTTCTCTCTTCCTACTGTGCTCGTGATTTCCGTGCTCATGGCATTGATCCTGCTGTCTGCCTTGACCTTCGTTAATCTCGACCGGATAAACTATGCCCTCTATCATCGCCAGAAACAATGGACACTAGATCTTCATTCCGCTGCAGCCAGATATTTGGTGGATAGTACACTAGCCGGTCCTGGTGATTCTGTATCCGTCGCGTTGTTCGACGAGGAAGAAACCGGCGTAACGATTTCCGTAAGCCGATGGGGCTTGTATGAAGTGGCGGCTTTCCGTTCCGAGCATTTACCTTTTCCGTTCATTCAGGTCGTTGGAAAAGCTTCCCCTTCCGATTATGAATCTGCTTTATATGTCACCGACCGCAACCGTCCATTGTCCCTTGCCGGGTCAACGCATGTGCAAGGAGTCGTGTATGCCCCTCAAAGCGGGATTAACTATACGGAGTTGATGGGAAATCCTTTTTCCGGCCCTTCGGTCCCAGTTGAAAAATGGAGGGTTTCCACGATGCAGTTACCAACGGTGGATTCTACGGTGTTCGCGTATCTGGATTCTCTTTCAAGTTTGAGACCGAAGGCCTGGTATCACTTGAATGTCCCGAAAGCCAGGACCAGTTTCCTTTCCCCGACGAATCTGTCCTATATTAGGAATGATGATGAGATATTGGAGATGCGAGGTAATCGGATCTTATACGCAGATCGGATAAAGATCCGGAGAGAATCTAGATTGGATGAAATTCTAATTTTAGCTCGCACAGCAACGATAGAGGACGGTTTTGAAGGAAGTCTCCAATTGTTTTGTTCTGACTCTATCGTAGTGGGGGAAGGTGCCCGACTTCAATATCCTTCCGGGTTGTATGTTTCAAATGAGGAACGGCATCCATGTATAACGATACGAGACGGGAGTCGGGTGTGTGGCTATGTAATAGCCATGACAGGAGGACGGGAAGACATGATGTTGGAGGATCCTTGTCTCCGAATGGAGGGGAGTGCGCGGATTGAGGGGCTTCTGTATGTGGATGGGTCCGCTTGTGTTGCAGGAGAGGTGCGAGGCTCAACTTACTTGAGGGACTGTTTTTTTGAGATATCCGGAGAGAAATACCCGGGTGTTTTGAATGACTGCATTTTTGAACGTCCAGATAAGGCGACCTATCCAATCTTTCTGGAGGGGCCATATCGCAGGCGGGTTGTTAAAAAAGTACATTGAGATGAAGAAGAACGTTACGTTGGTTGCATTGATCGTCTGCGTGATTATGATATGGGGACTGATCGGCGTTCGTGTCTGGAAGATGACGAGGCCAGAAGAAGTCTCCCGGCCTATTGGGGAAATTGAAGAAAAAAAAGTTCAAGGTGAAGCCCTGGACACGCTTTTGCTGAACTATCGGGATCCTTTTCTGGAGAGGAGAGCCGTGATACATAAAGAATCAGTGCAAGAATTAACGAAGCCTGCCCCAGAATCTTCTGCGCCGCAGGTGCTTTTTAAAGGGTTGATGCGAGGTAAAGATGGCAAAGATCTGGCGATAATCATGGTGGATAATGAGTGGAGAATGCTTACTTTGGGAGAGCAGGTTCAGGACGCCAGAATTCTCGAGATTAAGCCAAAATATGTGGTTCTTGACTGGCGGGGGAAGAGGTTAATAGTTGAGGCTCAATGAGACTGAATGCTTCCACCTTGCTGGAGACGGTAGTTTCGTCCCTGGTTTTTATGATTGTCTTTGCCTTGGCGCTGGGTGCGGCTTCGCGTATCAACCGAATAAGCAATCCCGCCTGGGATGAGATGGAACAGGCTTTCAATGAGCGGCGGGCTTTGTTGCGGATAATGGAATCTGGCCGGATTGAATATGAATACTCGTGGGGGAAACTTTCATTTGAGGCGGGCGATGCTTATCTGGGGCTGGTGCCTGTCACGATGACGGCCACCATGCGTGACGGCCAGAAAGTCGTCTATAAATTCTATGCGGATGAAGATGAGTCGCTATAAAGGAAGCACCTTGCCTGAGTTACTGGTGAGCATGCTGCTCGCCGGGATTGTCCTGCTCGTTGTTTTTGGAGGACTTAATATGCTTCAATATGTTTTACGCCAGCAGGCGAGGATGGAGATCGGGACTGGATTACTACGACTTCAGCGCCATGAGGTGCTGCTGGAAATGACAGACAGTGTCAGCGTCAGTGATAGTGCGCGCTATTATCGAGACGGTGTTGTTGTAGAGACTCTTGAACGATGGGACAAATAAGACTGACAGACCAGAAGAAACGCTTATTATATTCGCAGCTCCATGTCCTTTTGCGGGCAGGGATGAACTTTGCGTCATCATTTTCAGTAATCACGGAAGGGGCAAAGGGGCGGGAAAAAGAGTTATACGAGGAATTGTTTTCCGATGTGATCTCGGGGGATAGCTTGTGGTTGGCAATGCGCGCGCAGGATTTCTCGGCACTAGATTATGGCGTTGTTCGTGTGGGAGAAGAAAGCGGGAACCTGATGGCAGCGCTTGCTTTCTTATCTGAATACTACGAACGGAAAGAAGCCCAGCGCCGGGCTATCGTTGGCGCAATTAGTTATCCGGCGATTGTTCTGATTGTGGCGGTGGTCATTGTCATTTTTATGCTCTCGGTTGTTGTCCCGATGTTTGAGCAAGTGTACACCAGAATGGGCGGAGAATTGCCGGGCTTGACACGTTTTATCATTGGGCTTTCTTCCTGGATGCCGATGTTCCTTTCGATTGTCTTGGGCGCTTTGGGCTTTGTTTATATCCTACATCGTCGGTATCACGACGTTCCGTGGTATCAGTCTCTGCGTGCAAAGATCATCCTCGCGATGCCGGGACTCAGCAGTCTTGTCAAGAAATCGCAGGTTTCCCGTTTCTGCCAGATTCTGAAACTATTAGTCAGTTCGGACGTCCCGCTGATTCAGTCTCTGGAACTTGTAAGCGGGATTCTGACTCTTTATCCGTACAAACAATCGTTGTCATATGTGTCGGATGAAGTTCGGGCAGGTTCGCTGATGGCAGATGCTTTTGCTGCGTATCCGGAACTTTATGATAGGAAATTTCTCGTCATGCTTCGTGTGGGCGAAGAGACGAATTCGCTGGACGCGATGACGAAAACGCTTTCCGATGACTTGGCGGAGGAGTTGAACTATCAAATCAAGCAGATGAATAATATGCTTGAACCGGCGCTGATTATTTTTATTGGGGTAATCGTCGCATTCGTCTTGATCTCTATGTATTTGCCGATGTTCAAGTTGGGCATGACAATACAGTGAGAGAAAAAGAACAGGAGCTTTACGCTACCTTCCAATCTTCACGCTCCGCCGCGCGAAGGGCGATTAGAATCTTTTTTCGTCTATTTGCGTTTACCAAGTAAAAATAGTAACCGTGAATATGAAGAATTACTTCGATCTTTCCGTACGTGTCGCCGTTGTGACCGGCGCATTCACCGGCCTGGGCCTCCAGATGGCCAAGGCCTTCGCGAGCCAGGGCGCCAACCTGGTGCTGCTCGCCCGTCGCATGAACCTCCTGGAGGAGACCCGCTATTGTCTGTTCTGGTTGAAAAAAGCTAACAAAACCATTGCCTGGGTTTCGGTAGGCTAAAATTCTGATAGTTTGCAAGATAGGGTATCTTGGCTGAAAAATGAGGGGGATATTGTTAGAAATGCGGAACCTAACAAATACTCTAACCGCTTCATATTGTGCTGAATATGAAGCGGTTACGAAGATTATCGATTTCTTCATCTGTTAGAAAATATTCTTTTTTTTCCTTGCGAGTGGAGGTGGTAGTTTATACCTTCGCAGTGTAAGTTTCTCAACAATGCGAAAATTAGTTCAACTCTTATTTGTCGTTATCGGTCTTAGTATATCTAGTCCGACTTTACTTGCATCTTGTTTTATGGACGGAGATGGTGGTGGGGAGAACACGGAAATCCCTATTATTGAAGAGAGCGAGGGAAATATAGGTGGGCCAGTCAACTGTGCACCGTCGGTTGTTCCTTTAAAAGCATATTATAATCCATCCTTATGCTATATCGCGATAGACTTCCTTTTTAATATGGGGATGACCTTGATTGTGATTGAAAACACTACTACAGGAGAACATAGTCGTTTCCTTGTTAATGGAGACGCTGGCGTCACAAGAGTGTCGATATCCGGCAATCCCGGTTGTTGGAGGCTCTAAGTTCGACCGATATTTGGGCATTTATTTGTTGGCGAAATCACTCTATAATAATAACAAAATGAAGACTAACAACAAATCTCGTTTGGCTCGAGCGGCTGCGATTGCGCTCGTGCTCAGTTTCTTCTCGTCTTTTCAAACGACAGCAGATGCGTCTTGTCGCATTACGGATCTGGAAAATGGATACTATCTCGCCTGTCTGGGAGATAAAGGGACCTGCAAGTTTATCCCGCCCGAAGGTGATCCGTATTATTGCTCCGGAAACCATGGGGAGGCGATGGCAATTCTTCCGGATTTGGAAGATATTCATCCTTAGAGCTTAGAAATGAATGTAAGGAAAACGTTTATTATTATTTTTTTGATTGTCCTTTCAGGATTTTCCCTGAGAGGACAATCAACGCTATTTGAAACCCACAATAAAGACATTTCTCACGCACACGCCATTTTTGGCGACGACTATTATTATGGAGAGAGAAGGTTGGATAATGCATTTGTGTCTGTAGTTTACCGTAAAACATTTGTGTGGGATACACTAGGTTTTAAGCGGTGTTCGACGGAAGATATTCTTCTTGTTGGACAAACATGGACAAAGTACCAGGACATAATCAAGTATCAGTATGATACGGGTATTAAAGAGGATTTGAGGGGTACAGAACGAAAACTGCTCCGCGCAATAAGCTACAATACTTATTGGGCGGGTTTTTACGATGTCCTTCTATTCAATCGCCCCCAGAATGAAACAGTATTTACTTGCCGAATGGGAGCAGAGGATTATCAGGTTACAGAGAAAGCCCCGTCGCTGAATTGGGCTCTTACGGATTCCACACGAAGATTCGGGTCATATTTGTGTCAACAAGCAACGACGGTGTTTGGGGGTCGTCTTTGGTATGCCTGGTTCACATCGGAAGTCCCGATTCCTGTCGGGCCATGGAAATTGGGAGGGTTACCGGGTTTGATTGTGTTCGCATATGATGATAGCAGACAATATGAATTCGAGGCACTGTCGGTTTCAAATGAGGAGGTGCCGATCAATAAGATTAGTTATCCTTACAGGCCGATAACTCGAAAGCAGTACAACAGGATGATCCGGGAAATGATGGAGGAATACTACACTTTTGTAAATAGTCATTTGGCAGGTTCTGGGGTCGTGCGTATTGGGGAGATAGGGGTTAAGCACCCAAAGGAAACAATGCGGTTTTCAGTAATCGAAAGAAATGAAGAATAGGGTAGTTTTATTGTTTTTCTTCAGCATCCTTCAAGCGTGCTCGCCTCAAGAAAACGTATTCATGGAATATCTTTCGGGGGCACGATCTTATGACATTGGTGTTCAAGGGGCTCGGGCAGATAGTTTGTTTGCAAACAATATCTCGAGCCAGGCGTTGTCTCGAGCTGTTGTTATGTTAACGGATGCAAAGTGTTCTATATGCATCTCATCGGCGATTGATTTATACAAGTCTTTCCAAAAAGCCGAAACCGAGTATTCTCTCATTATATTACTGGATGGGCCGGATCGGGAAACATTTGACTACTATTGGTTTCGTGAATCTTTTCCCGATCAAGTTAAGGATGCTCGCATATTGTTAGCCTCCCGATTAGAGGATCTCCCGAAAGGGATATATGTAGTAGAAGACAATGAAACACAAAGTTTTTCGCTATGGACAGGTCGGTAGTTGTTTCTTTGTGTGTTCTTTTCTCTCTGTTTTTTGGGGGATGTTCCCCGAAGCCGAAAGAAGAAGCCTTGAGTCTTTCCACGTCAAATGTCCTGGTTGCGGTGGACACCTTGATTTATCCTGTTGCAGGCGCCGTGTCGTGTTCAATCGTTAACGACTCGATACTTGTTGCAGCGCATAAGCAAAGAGCAGATTCTGCAATTTTTACAGTCTATAATATTAGAACGAATAAACTGGTGCGTGAGATTCTATATGGACAAGACGAGGATCGATGCCTCGGGATTATCTATGCTGCATCAGCAGAAGGAGTATTACTTCACGATTTTGTTAAGGAACGATTCGCCCTAATTACACCGGAAAGATTGGGCGATAACAGTGAACTGTCTTTTCATAAAACAAATATACACGCTCAATGTATTTTGGCCGCGAAACAGAATCGGTTGCTCTTTCTGAATCCGGATTCCTTTGAAAACAGGAAAAGACGAGTGTTATTCTCGGACAAAGAATGTAACTACATGCAAAGAAATACTCCCAGCGTGGACACGTATAATGTTGTAGATGGTTTTTTGCTGTCAAATAAAGATGCCAGTCGCTTTTTTTATATCGATAAACATTCGGGGCGTATCGAATTGTACGATGATCGGCTATCTCAAATAAAAGTATGGGATGTTCCAGATGCCCCAACCCCGGATTATACCATATACAAGAGCGGGAAACATAAAATATGCGCTTTCAAAGGGTCCATACCATTTACCTTTATCGCCGGAAGCGTAGATAAATCGGGCATTGCGCTTGTCTACGATCCTTGTTATCTCTCGGTCGATAAGGGTTTTGTTTATGGCGATACACCAGCATATCTTATGATGTTCAGTTGGGAAGGCAATGTAAAAACCATTTCTTTAATCAATGCAGGGCAGCATCCAGATCAATGCCATGTCTTATCTGAAGGAAAGGTTTCTTTGTTATTCTGCGAGGAACATGTGATTAAAGAAGTTGTGTATGAATGTGCGTCATAGTTTTATAATCGCGCTATTTTTATTTATTGCCTACGGGTTGAATGCACAAGAGCGTTTTCTGGAGGGTAAAGTCTTGGATATGGCGACCCGGGAGCCGCTGGCCGGGGCGATAGTCGCGGCTACGAATGAAGACGGACGGGTTCTTGGCTATTCGGTGGCAGATGAACAAGGGGTATTCAAGGTCGCTGCACCAGAAAATACCAAATCGCTGGTCGCTACGCTGCTGGGCTACGAAAAAAAAAGTATTCAGGCGCCATTTGTTTCGCCGTTAATAATCTCGATGTCGGCTGGTCGGGAGCGGATTGCGTCGGCCATTATCACATCACGTAATGTGCAGGTGCAGGGGGATACAATTAGTTATAGCGCAGCGGCAGTACGCGGGAAAAATGACCGGAATCTGGGCGATCTTCTTGAACGATTACCGGGAATCGAGGTGTCCCGGAGTGGCGGAATTCTGTATAATGGTACTCCTATCAATAGATTATATATTGAAGGGCGCGATATCTTGAAGGGCGAATACAATTTCGCGAGTAGTAATTTGGATGCGAAATCAATCAAGTCTATAGATATCTATCGAAATCACCAACCCGTAAAAGTTTTACGGGATATTGTCGAGACAAATAGTGCGGCGTTGAACATCACCCTCGAGGATTTTGCCAAAGGCTCCTGGAGCGGATTGTTGGATGCGGCGGGTGGACATACCTGGATGCCGGAAGCGGCTTGGTCTGGATCCTTGCTAGGCGTGTATATCGGACGAACGGACGCATCCATGAATAAAGCCAATACGAACAATACGGGAACACTTCCATATCTAACCGGAACGCAATCAAATGTAATTCGAATCGGGGAGGAGCAGTTCAATCGCTATGCCTTGCGGAGCTATTTCGCTTCTACGGTCGACGAAGCCCCGCTAGAGGACATCCACGGTGCATTAAATCATAGCGTGAGTGCGCAGACCATTAATAATCACGCCTTCTCTGAGGACACCAACATTGGCTTGACTGTCAAGTACTCTCGGGATCAATTAGCTTCCACATATACGGGAACCAGGCAGTATCTGTTGCCCGGAGAAGCGGCGGAACAGTTCTACCAAGACATAAATGAGAAAGAAACCATAGACTCTTTCTTGAGTGCATCGGTGGATATCGTGACTAATACCAATCGGCGTTATTTGAAAAACGTTCTCTATTTTGATTTACAGCGGAGCTCAGGACAAACGAAGATATCCAGTCCCGGTGGTTTGATGCAAAACGCCGGGAATAAGCGAATAGATATTAATAACATCCTGGATTGCTCGTTCCGCGTCAGCAAACAGAGCGTTATACGGGTCGCCAATTACACCCAGTATACGAGCAAGACCGAGTCTCTGCATGTTTCTCAGAATGAGCTGGAACAGTTCGTGGCTTCTCGGGCATTTTACAATTCTTTCGCCTTGTCCGGAATTGCCCGCACGACCAGACAGTGGTCTTTCTCGCTTTCTCCCCGGCTCGTTCTGTTTTGGCGACATCTGGGTTCGCGCTTGACGGGGCTGCTTCCGGATGAAATCCCGGGAGCGAGGGTGCAAGATATGTCGGTTTTGTCTGTACAGCCGGTCGTTGGTGTCGATGTTGACCGTCGAATGGGGCAGTGGCAGATCGGGATCAGAGCTACTGGTGCTTATCGTTATTATGCTTTCCGTGCACAGGAAACCTGGAGACAGTCTCTGCCGACCATCTCCGGGATAGCGTTTGTTAAATACGCACGGGGGCGTGTCGAGACAAGCCTGACATACACATATCAACTCGGTGTTCAAGATGAACAGACCATCGGCCAAGCACTCATTCTTTGTTCGTACAACGCGTTGCGTTCCGGGCACCAAACCCTTGCACAAACGCCACTCCACCAGCTCCAGTTAAATTTGGGCTACAATGAGCCCTGGTCCGGAATCTATTTCCGCCTGAATTCTTCTGTGGAACGCGGAAATGCCGTCCCGGAAGTCCGTACTCTTTTTGACGAGTATGTTTTGCAACAAGAGTCCGACCGGGTGACGGAAATACAGACCGTTTTTGGCAGTTTGTCGCTGTCCAAAGGTCTGTCGTTGCTTCGTGGTAAAATAGATGCTGGCGTAAGTTATGACCGGAGTTGTTTTCGACTCCTTCAAAATGGTGCTGACGTGGATTATGTCACGTCGGCGTTACAAGCGTCTTTGACGTTTAAAACCAATCCTTTCCGCTGGCTTGGCCTCGAATATGCCGGGAAGTATACTGTGACCAACTTCGCGGTGAGTGGGGGCGATGAACCCTCGAGGCGTGACTTCCGGCAAGCGGGCTCCGTATCGTTCCTGCCTGGGAATAAGTGGGAGGTTCGGGTGTCCGCAGAGCATCTGCTGAACATTGTATCCTCGGTTCAAGGGATAGTTTTAGTGGATGCAGATGTGTCTTGGAGAATTATGCGACAGGTCCGCCTTTATCTTCAGGGCGTAAACCTTCTGAATCAACGTGAATATGTCCTTGTGACGACGTCTCCACTTTTGGTGTCCTCGACAAGTTGGCGCATTCGCCCAAGGATGCTGTTGCTGGGCCTCGAATGGAAATTCTAAAATAATTGCTATCTTGCAAGGACATTTCGTCAAACTGCAAGCAATGAAGAATTATTTCGATCTTTCCGGACGCGTCGCCGTGGTGACCGGCGCGTCCACCGGCCTGGGCCTCCAGATGGCCAAGGCCTTCGCCAGCCAGGGCGCCAACCTGGTCCTGCTCGCCCGTCGCATGAACCTCCTGGAGGAGAATGCCAAGGCTATTACCGAGGAATTCGGCGTGGAAGTCCTTCCGTACGCCTGCGATATCACCGACACGGAGAAGGTCAAGGCCGCCGTGGCCGCCACGATCGAGCGCTTCGGCCGCGTGGACATCCTGATGAACAATGCCGGCACGGGTGCCGTGGCCCCGGCCGAGGAGATTACCGACGAACAGTTCAAGAAGGAGCTGGACATCGACCTCTTCGGTACGTTCAACTGCTCCCGCGAGTTCGGCAAGGAGATGATCAAGGCCGGTTACGGCCGCATCATCAACATCGCCTCCATGTACGGCCTGGTGGGCAACCTCATCGTGGGTTCCGCCCCGTACCATGCCGCCAAGGGCGGTGTCGTCAACCTGACCCGCGCCCTCGCCGCCGAGTGGGGCAAGTACGGCATCACGGTCAACAGCATCTGCCCGGGCTACTTCTACACGGACCTGACGACCGCCACCCTCGACTCCGACTACTTCCAGGCCATCGCCAAGAACAACATCCCGCTGGGCCGCTACGGCAAGCAGGGCGAACTCGACACCTGCGCCCTCTTCCTGGCCTCCCCGGCCTCGACCTACGTCAACGGCCAGAACATCGCCGTGGACGGCGGCTACACCTGCATCTAGGAAGTCTGTAAATCATAGAATGACCGCATTGTGTTCGCAATGCGGTCATTTTTTATTATAAATCGTAAGTATAGAGGGGGATAAAACAAATGATTGTTAATAAAACAAGTTTTATAATCGCGACATGCCGGATTTTTGCTGCTGAATATCAATTATTTGCGAAAACATTTTTATTTATCAAATTTTTGTCTATCTTTGCAATGCGGTGACTCCCGGTTCCCGCCCGGACGACGGGAGAGCCGCGACAGATTAGTTAGTTGTGTATATATTGGTAGAAGATCCGTATGTTCGATTTGGAAACCGTAAAGTCCTTTTACAAGGGTTATGGTGAACGGGTAGCGGCCGTCCGACAGATGTTGGGCAGGCCGCTGACGTTGTCGGAGAAGATCTTGTATTCCCACGTGTACGACCCTGCCTCCATGAAGCCGCTGCGGCGTCTGGAGGACTTCGGTGAATTCCGTCCGGACCGCGTGGCGATGCAGGACGCGACGGCGCAGATGGCGCTGCTGCAGTTCATGAGCACGGGCCGTGAGGCCGTGAGCGTGCCCACGACGGTGCATTGTGACCATCTTATCTGCGCGAAGAAAGGCGCAGAAACGGATCTCGCGGAGGCGCAGAAAACGAATGCGGAAGTCTATGACTTCCTGGCTTCTGCGGCCGCCCGCTATGGCATCGGCTTCTGGAAGCCGGGTGCCGGTATCATCCACCAGATCGTCCTGGAGAATTACGCTTTCCCGGGCGGCATGATGGTGGGAACGGATTCCCATACGCCCAATGCGGGCGGTATGGGTATGCTGGCCATCGGCGTGGGCGGCGCCGATGCGGTGGATGTGATGACGGGCATGCCCTGGGAGTTGCGGATGCCGCGCCTGATCGGCGTGCGCCTGACCGGCTCGCTGAAGGGCTGGGCCACGCCCAAGGACGTCATCCTCAAGCTCGCCGGCCTGCTGACGGTCAAAGGCGGCACCAATGCCATCCTCGAATATTTCGGCCCCGGCACGGAGAACCTCTCCTGCACCGGCAAGGCCACGATCTGCAATATGGGTGCGGAAGTCGGCGCCACGAGCTCCGTCTTCCCGTATGGCGTGCACATCGCCGAGTACCTGATGGCCACGGGCCGCAAGGAAGTGGCCGCGATGGCCTCCTCGCTCTGCTGCGAGCTGCGCGCGGACGACGCCGTGATCGCGCATCCCGAGCAGTATTTCGACGAAGTCGTGCAGATTAATCTCTGCGAACTCGAACCCTACATCAACGGTCCCTATACGCCGGACGCCGCGTGCGCCCTCAGCGAGATGAAGGACCGCCAGGCGCGGGAGCGCTTCCCGCACCAGGTGGAGGTAAGCCTCATCGGCTCCTGCACCAATTCCTCCTACCAGGACCTCGCGTCCGCGGCCTCCGTGGCCCGCGCGGCGCTGGATGCCGGCCTGAAGCCGAAGGCGAAGCTCCTCGTCGTGCCGGGCAGCGCGCAGATCCGTGCGACGGCCGAGCGCGACGGCCTGCTGGACTCCCTCCGGGAAGCCGGCGCCACCATCATGGCGAACGCCTGCGGCCCCTGCATCGGCCAGTGGGAGCGCGAGACGGACGACCCGACGCGTCCGAATACCATTGTCACGAGCTTCAACCGCAATTTCGCGAAGCGGGCCGACGGCAACCCCGAGACGCGCGCCTTCATCGCCTCTCCGTCGATGGCGGTCGCCCTCGCCTTTGCCGGCAAGCTCGACTTCGACC
>Ga0310786_10001533_pt1 | contig 37181 bp, 25 predicted proteins | sample AusTroGonzalo_MG_FD_203881 | JGI IMG/M metagenome (GOLD analysis project Ga0310786, IMG submission 203881) | Bovine rumen microbial communities from tropical cattle in Woodstock, Queensland, Australia - Gonzalo_03 (v2) (version 2) | ecosystem: Host-associated > Mammals > Digestive system >... | reverse complement strand
TCCCGGGGCCGATATCATACGTATGGGAATAGGTGACGTGACGCGTCCACTGGTTCCTGCCGTAATCAAGGCGATGCACCAGGCGGTTGATGACTGTGCTGCGCCGGAGACATTTCACGGCTACGGCCCCGAGCGTGGCTATCTCTGGCTAAGGGAGGCCATAGTCAAAGGCGATTACGCACCGCTGGGGGTACAGATGAACCCGGATGACATTTTCATTAACGACGGAGCCAAAAGCGACACGGGCAATATAGGTGATATCCTTACTCCCGGGTCGCTTGTCGGTATTACAGACCCGGTATATCCGGTATATGTGGATACCAACCTGATGCGCGGCAATGAGATCAAATACATAACCTGCAATGCAGCGAACGGATTTACGGGCGATATACCTACAGAAAAGTTCGATGTTGTGTACCTTTGCTACCCGAATAATCCCACCGGTGCCGTGATTACCCGCAGCAAGCTCAAACAGTGGGTTGATTACGCTTTTGAGAAGGGTGCTCTGATAATGTATGATTCAGCCTATGAGGCATTCATACGTGACTCGGAGATACCTCATTCAATCTACGAGATTGAGGGTGCAAGGAATTGCGCAATAGAGTTCCGCAGCTTCTCAAAGACCGCTGGTTTTACTGGAGTAAGATGTGGTTATACCGTTATCCCACAGGAACTTATGGTTGATGATGGCAAGGGAGGAAAGGCTAGCTTGAATGCCATGTGGGAGCGTCGTCAGAGCTGCAAGTTTAACGGTGCCTCATACATCTCCCAGCGCGGTGCCCTAGCAGTTTACTCGGAGGAGGGACGTGCCGAGACCAAGGCAACTATAGACTATTACCTTGAGACCGCCAGAATAATAAGAAAGAGTATGGATGAGGTTGGTCTGGAGCCGCAGGGAGGCGAAAACGCACCGTACATCTGGGCCAAGACGCCCAATGGCGTGAGCTCATGGGAGTTCTTTGACCTGCTGCTTGAAAAGGCGCAGGTTGTGGTAACGCCGGGAAGCGGGTTCGGCCCAGCAGGTGAAGGTTATTTCCGCATAACCTCATTTGCCGACCGACAGCGCACGATTGAGGCAATGGAAAGAATTAAAAACATGTTGAAGAAATAAATGGAGAGAGAAGCAGTTCTTATACTTGAGGACGGAACCCGTTACAAAGGTCGCTCGTTCGGATTTGAGAAATCCGTATCGGGCGAACTTGTATTCTATACAGCCATGACGGGCTATCCGGAGAGTCTGAGCGATCCGTCTTACAAGGGCCAGATACTGGTCCCCACGTTCCCGCTGATAGGCAACTACGGAGTGCCTGGTGACGAGACGGTAAACGGAATATCAAAGTTCTACGAGTCCGACAGGATCCAGTGCTCGGCGCTGGTGATTGCCCAGTATTCGGCCGAATACAGCCACTGGGACTCTGCAAAGAGCCTGGGCGAGTGGCTCAAGAAGTGGGAGGTTCCCGGCATATACGGAATAGATACCCGCGCGCTTACCAAGCGTCTGCGTGAGAAGGGCGCCATGCTGGGCAAGATAGTGTTTGGCGATGAGGATATCCCGTTCTACGACCCCAACAAGGATAATCTGGTAGCTCAGGTATCATGCCCCGAGATAAAGCACTACGGAAACGGCAAGTATAAGGTCCTGATGGTGGACTGCGGAATGAAAAACAACATTCTGCGCTGTCTGCTTGACTACAACGTACAGATTAAGCGTGTACCCTGGAACTATGATTTCAGCGGTGAGGATTATGACGGCCTGTTCATATCAAACGGCCCGGGTGATCCCGCAATGTGCACAGAGACGATAGAGAACATACGCAAGGCATTACAGCAGGACAGGCCCATCATGGGTATCTGTCTGGGTAACCAACTGCTGGCGCTTGCAGCAGGTGCCAAGACCTATAAGCTCAAATACGGACACCGCGGACACAACCAGACAGTACGAATTCCGGGCACGCATAAGTGCTTTGTGACATCACAGAATCATGGTTTTGCCATAGATGACAGCACGCTGTCTGCAGACTGGGAGCGTATGTTTGAGAACCTGAACGACGGCACGAATGAGGGTATAAAGCACAAGTCAAAACCCTTCTTCTCAACACAGTTCCATCCCGAGGCATCAAGCGGACCTACCGATACAGGCAATCTGTTCGGTATGTTTGTGGAGAATATGATACAATACTCTAAGAAATGAATGATGCTATGGAAGATGTAAAGAGAGTACTTGTGCTCGGTTCGGGAGCACTCAAGATAGGTCAGTCAGGTGAGTTTGACTACTCAGGTTCGCAGGCCCTGAAGGCTCTGCGTGAGGACGGCAAGTTCACTATCCTTATAAACCCCAATGTGGCTACGGTCCAGACATCCGAGGGTGTTGCCGATGCCATATACTATCTGCCCATAACTCCCGCGTTTGTGGAGAAGGTAATCCAGAAGGAACACCCTGACGGCATTATGCTTGCATTCGGCGGCCAGACTGCCCTTAACTGCGGCGTGGAGCTGTACAAGAGCGGAATACTGGAAAAATACGGCATCAAGGTGCTGGGAACTCCGGTTCAGGCTATCATCAACACCGAGGACCGTGAGCTGTTTGCCGATATGATGCACTCCATAAACGTGAAGACACCTCGCAGTGAGGCCGTAAACAATATGGAGGAGGCCCTTAAGGTGGTAAAGGAGATAGGTTATCCTGTTATCGTACGTGCCGCCTATACTCTGGGCGGTCTTGGATCAGGGTTCTGCTCAAATGACGAGGAACTTAAGAAGGTGGCTGCATCGGCCTTTTCATATTCTCCGCAGATTCTGGTTGAGGAGTCACTCAAGGGCTGGAAGGAGATAGAATATGAGGTGGTGCGTGACCGTTATGACAACTGCATCACGGTCTGCAACATGGAGAACTTTGACCCGCTGGGCATACATACCGGCGAGAGCGTGGTTGTGGCTCCGTCACAGACTCTGAGCGACCACGAGTATCACAAGCTGCGTCGCATTGCAATCGATATCATACGTCACGTGGGTATAGTGGGAGAGTGCAACGTACAGTATGCGCTGGACCCCAATTCCGATGATTACCGCGTGATTGAGGTTAACGCCCGATTGAGCCGCTCATCGGCCCTGGCATCAAAGGCTACGGGTTATCCGCTGGCGTTTGTGGCTGCCAAGCTGGGGCTGGGATATGGTCTGGATGAGATTCCCAATTCCGTTACCAAGGTTACATCGGCCTGTTTTGAGCCCGCTCTAGACTATGTGGTGTGCAAGATTCCGCGTTGGGACCTGGGTAAGTTTGAGGGTGTGTCACGTCTGATTGGCTCCAGCATGAAGTCTGTTGGCGAGATTATGTCCATAGGACGTACTTTTGAGGAGGCAATCCAGAAGGGTATGCGTATGATTGGGCAGGGGCTGCACGGATTTGTGTGCAACAATGTTCATGTGCCCGATATCGAGGCCGAGCTTGTTAATCCTACCGACCGCCGTCTGCCGGCCATTGAGCTGGCTTTTGCGCAGGGGTATACGGTTGACAGGCTACATGAGCTGACCAAGATTGACAAGTGGTTCCTGTGCCGTCTGGCTAACATCCACAATATCAAGGAGCAGCTGGCGGCCGCAGGTGATTTGAAGCATGTGAGCGAATATCTGCTGCGTGAGGCCAAATGCATGGGATTCAGCGACTATCAGATAGGTAAGATATGCATTGCCGGCGATAAGCTTAATCCGCATGAGAAACAGGCTGCCGTACGTAAGTACCGCAAGGCTCTGGGTGTTCTGCCTGTGGTCAAGCAGATTGATACGCTGGCCGGCGAGTATCCGGCATTTACCAACTATCTCTATATCACTTATAACGGAACTGAGAATGACGTTCAGTTTGAGCAGGACGGCAACTCCGTGATAGTGCTGGGTAGCGGTGCTTACCGCATTGGTTCATCGGTTGAGTTTGACTGGTGCGGTGTGGCTGCCGTAAAGAAGATCCAGGAGATGGGCTACAGGGCTGTAATGATAAACTACAACCCAGAGACCGTTAGTACTGACTATGATACCTGCGACCGCCTGTTCTTTGACGAGCTTACGCTGGAGCGTGTGCTTGACATTTGCGATATGGAGGCTCCCAAGGGCGTGATAGTATCAACCGGCGGTCAGATTCCCAACAACCTGGCTCTGCTGCTTGATCACGAGGGAATAAACATCCTGGGCACATCGGCCAAGTCAATCGATATGGCCGAGGACCGTCAGAAGTTCTCCGAGATGTGTGACTCGCTTGGTATTGACCAGCCGCGCTGGAAGGAGCTTACCAGTATGGATGATATCTGGAGCTTTGTGGATGAGGTGGGTCTGCCTGTGCTTATCCGTCCGTCATACGTGCTGTCAGGTGCCGCCATGCGTGTGGTAAGTGACCGTGCGGAGCTTGAGACTGCACTCAACAATGCGGCTGTGGTGAGTCAGGAGCACCCTGTTGTAGTGACAGAGTTCCTTCAGCGCGCTAAGGAGGTTGAGATTGATGCTGTGGCCCAGAACGGCGTTATCAAGTGCTACGCAATCAGTGAGCATATCGAGTTTGCAGGAGTCCATTCAGGCGACGCTACGGTGGTATTTCCAGCTCAGAAGCTCTACTACGAGACAATACGTCAGATCAAGAAGATATCCAAGAAGATTGCCGGTGCCCTGAACATATCGGGCCCGTTCAATATCCAGTTCCTGGCTAAGGAGAACAGCATAAAGGTTATTGAATGTAACCTGCGTGCATCACGCTCGTTCCCGTTCGTTAGCAAGATTACCAAGTTCAACTTCATTGGTATGGCTACCGAAATCATGCTGGGCAAGGAGGTTGAGCCTTTTGGCAAGACGTTTGCCGATATAGACTATGTGGGTGTAAAATGCTCACAGTTCTCGTTTGCACGTCTTCTCAAGGCCGATCCTATATTGGGTGTTGATATGGCATCTACGGGTGAGGTGGCCTGCATAGGTGACAACTACCATGAGGCTCTGCTCAAGAGTATGATATCGGTAGGTACACGTGTTCCGTCCAAAGAGAAGGGAATCCTGCTGTCATCGGGCCCCACAAAGTCCAAGATTGACCTGCTGGATGCAGCCCGCATATTGGATGAGTATGGTTATAAGATCTACGCTACAAGCGGTACGGCCCGCTTCCTTGAGGAGAACGGAGTAAAGGTGCAGGAGGTGCTGCACTGGCCGGATTCGGACGAGAAGCCCAATGTGATTGACTATATGCGCGGCGGCAAGATTGACCTGGCCATAAACATCCCCAAAAACAACACTGCGCGTGAGCTCCAAAACGGCTATCAGATAAGGCGTACGGCGGTTGATTTCAACATTCCGCTCATTACAAATGCCCGTCAGGCAAGCGCTTTCATTTACGCTTTCTGCAAGATAGGAGTGGACGGCCTGGCCATTAAGAGAATTGATGAATACGTTTAATTAAAGGACTATAACTATGTGTGGAATAGTAGGTTATGTAGGTAAACGTGAAGCGTATCCCATATTGATAAAGGGTCTCTCCAGACTGGAGTACCGAGGTTATGACAGCGCCGGTGTGGCACTCATAAACGATGACGGCAACCTGGTCATCTACAAGACCAAAGGTAAGGTCGCAGACCTTGAGCACGCCGTTGAGGGCAAGAACGTTAGCGGTAACATTGGTATTGCCCACACCCGCTGGGCCACTCACGGCGAGCCCAATGATGTGAACGCGCATCCGCACTTCTCGGAGTCCGGAAATCTGGCACTCATTCACAACGGTATAATAGAGAACTACCGCGCACTTAAGAAGGAGTTGCAGAACCAGGGCTATCACTTTAAGAGTGAGACCGATACAGAGGTTGTAATACAGCTTATCCAGTTCATAATGGACAGTCACGGCATTACCCTTGAGGAGGCCGTTCCGTTGGCTCTGAACAGCGTCATTGGCGCTTACGCCATTGTTATAGTGGACAAGACACAGCCCGACCGCATGATTGCCGCCCGCAAGGGCAGTCCGCTCATTATAGGTGTGGGTGATGACGAGTTCCTGATAGGGTCCGATGCCACTCCCATCATTGAATACACTGATAAAGTGGTTTATCTGGGTGAGGAGCAGATTGCTTTCATTGAGCGCGGTAAGGAGCTAAAGATCACAGATTTACGCAGCATTGAGCAGACTCCGGTAATCAAGAAACTGGAACTGAACCTGAGCCAGATAGAGAAGGGCGGTTTTCCGCACTTCATGCTCAAGGAGATTCATGAGCAGCCCGACACCTGCCGTACGGTCATGAACGGCCGTCTGCATCCCGATCTGGGTATTGTCAAGCTGTCGGGTGTAATTGATCATAAGAAACGTCTGCTGTCTGCACGACGCATCATTATATGCGCTTGCGGTACATCGTGGCACGCAGCGCTCATCGGTAAATACATGATTGAGGAACTTACACGTATTCCGGTTGAGGTGGAGTACTCATCGGAATTCCGTTACCGCAATCCGGTTATCTATCCTGATGATGTGGTGATTGCCATATCGCAGTCAGGCGAGACTGCCGATACTCTGGCTGCAATGCAGCTGGCAAAGGCATCGGGCGCGTTCCTGTTTGGAATATGCAACGTGGTGGGTTCATCCATTGCACGTGCGGCCGATACGGGCTGTTACACGCATGCCGGCCCTGAGATAGGTGTTGCATCGACCAAGGCGTTTACGGCTCAGGTTGAGACTCTGCTGCTTCTGGCTCTGAATCTGGCACAGGAGAAGGGTACCGTAACGGATGAGCAGCGTGAGCGAATCATTGCCGAGCTGCCCAATATCCCTGCCAAGATTGAGAAGATCCTTAAGCATGACAAGCAGATATCGGAGCTGGCCAAGACGTTCACATACGCACATAACTTTATCTATCTGGGACGCGGATACAACTATCCCATTGCGCTGGAGGGCGCTCTCAAGCTCAAGGAGATATCATACATCCACGCAGAGGGTTATCCCGCTGCCGAGATGAAACACGGTCCTATAGCCCTTATCGATGAGGAGATGCCGGTTGTGGTGATTGCTCCCAAACGTGGACATTACGACAAGATTCTGAGCAACATACAGGAGGTTAAGGCTCGTAAGGGCCGCGTTATCAGCATTGTTACCGAGGGTGACAAGGACGTAAAGGCCATATCGGACTACTCGTTCGAGATTCCGGATACCGAGGAGTGCCTGGTCCCGCTGCTGAGCGCCATACCGCTGCAGTTGCTTGCCTATCATATTGCCATTGCCAAGGGACGTGACGTTGACCAGCCGCGCAACCTGGCCAAATCAGTTACAGTAGAATAAACCGATATATGGAAGAGATTCATCACGAATGCGGAGTGTTTGGCATTTACGGCGTTGAGAATGCCGCGCAGTATGCCTATTATGCGTTGCACAGCCTTCAGCACCGCGGCCAGCAAGGCTGCGGAATAGTCAGTGTTGACAACAATGGTATGCATCTGCATAAGGGCGCCGGACTTGTGATTGAGATATTCGGCCAGAATCATCTGGATGAGCTTACCGGCAACATTGCCATCGGTCATGTCCGATACCCGACCACCAATGTGGGCGGACTGGAGAACATACAGCCGTTCACGTTCCATCATTATACGGGCGATTTTGCTTTAGCACACAATGGTAACATTATAAACTCCAAGGAGTTACGCTTGTATCTGGAGCGTCGCGGAAGCCTGCTGCAGACTACGTCGGACAGCGAGCTTTTTGCTCATCTTATCAAGAAGGATCCCACCGAAGAGGACCGCATAACCAACATTATCAATGCCCTGAACATGATTGAGGGTGCGTTCTCACTGGTCATAATGACTCCAAACCGCATCTATGCATGCCGTGACAAGTACGGATTTCACCCGCTTTCAATAGCAAAATTAGGCGAAGGGTACGTTGTGGCCAGCGAAACCTGTGCATTCGATGCCATAGGTGCCGAATTCATACGTGACGTGAATCCTGGTGAGGTTATTTCAATAGATCATCACGGCATACGCTCAAATGATTATTCCAAGCTACGCAGTCATCGTATGTGTGTGATGGAGTATATCTATTTCTCGCGTCCGGACAGCGATATTGAGGGCTGCAACGTGCATTCTTTCCGCAAACTCTCCGGCCGTCTGCTTTATGAGGAGCATCCTGTTGATGCCGATATCGTAGTGGGCGTGCCTGATTCCAGCCTGAGCGCCGCTATGGGTTATGCCGAGGCTAGTGGAATTCCTTATGAGATGGGTCTGCTCAAGAGCAAATATGTGGGCCGTACGTTCATTCAGCCGGCTCAGGAGCTGCGTGACAAGGGTGTCAAGATGAAACTGTCGCCTGTACGCAGTATCGTTAACGGCAAGCGCGTGATACTCATTGATGACTCGATAGTACGCGGAACCACATCGCGTCAGATTGTACGGATGCTGCGTGAGGCTGGAGCTACCGAGGTCCATGTATGCATAGCCAGCCCCAAATACGCTTATCCTTGCTACTACGGCGTAGATACCGGCACTTATGACGAGCTTATCGGCGCAAATCATAGTGTTGAGGAGATCCGCGACTACATTGGAGCAGACTCGCTCTATTACCTCTCATTGGAGTCGCTTTATAAGGCATCGGGCCGCAGCATGGAGCAGTGTCAGCTCTGCACCGCCTGCTTTAACGGTGATTATCCTACCAACCTCTACAACTACGAGGACGAGCTTAAGAAGCACAAAACCTGTTGATAAGTAAATTTAATTGAGAATTGAGAATTGAGAATTGAGAATTAATTTTGCTCCCATAATCGTTTGAATATGGGAAAGTTCAGCACTATTTTCAAGTCTTCAATACTTGCGGGAATCTGCATTGGAATTGCAGGATTCGGTTTTCTGGCACTGGGTGGCGTTGTTGGCGCCGTTATGTTTGCATTCGGTCTTATCACCGTAGTCTGCTACAAACTCAAACTCTATACCGGTACTGCCGGATTTATAGTTAAGGGTGAGGTGGGTGACCTGCTGCTCATCCTTGTGGGCAACATCGTAGGATGTCTGCTGGTATCATTACTGGCCAGAGTATCACCCATGCCACTTCAGGAAGCCGCTCAGAAGATTCTTGAGGGCCGATTGGCGATAGGTCCCGTACGTGCCGGCCTGCTGGCAATAGGTTGCGGATTCCTTATGACCACAGCCGTTACTTTTGCCCGCCGCAATCAATGGCTGCCGCTTCTGTTTGCAGTCCCCATGTTCATTCTCTGCGGATTCCCGCACTGCATAGCCGATGCGTTCTATTATCTGACAGTTCCTTTCAGCTTCATTAAGGAGAACATCTGGAGCGTGCTGCTGCTCTATGTATGCCTGGTGATAGGCAATTTCATAGGCTGCAACCTGTACCGTTTAATTATGATTGGTGAAGAAAAGGTATGATCAGGAGATTGTTCCTTTCCATGATGCTGACATTATGCGTGTCAGCGCTTTATGCTGTCGACCTGACCAAAGCTACCATAGTTTATAGCCAGAAGGATCCTGCTCTGGCAGGGCACGTGGCGGGTGTGTTGGCCCAGGATATTGAGCGTGTATCGGGTATTAAACCTGAGGTGAGTACAAAGAAGGGTAAGGGACAGAACGTGATTCTGGCTACCGCAAAGAATACCGGCCGCCATAAGGAACTGCGAGGCAAGTGGGAGCAGTTTGCAATTGATACTGAAGGCGATAATATCTATGTAACAGGGTCCGATGCAAGAGGACTTGCATACGGTGTCTTTCATATCAGTGAACTGATAGGCGTAAGTCCATGGTACTGGTTTGCCGATGTGCCCGTAAACAAGGAAAACAGCTGTGTCAGGGACTTTAACTGCGTATATGTAAGTCATTCTCCTACAATTAAATATAGGGGTATATTCATTAATGATGAAGACTGGGGGCTCAAGACCTGGGCCGAGAAAACATTTGAGCCTGAGCTTGGGGATATCGGCCCCAAAACATACGATAAGGTATGCGAACTGATACTACGTCTTAAGGGTAATATGCTTGCTCCCGCCATGCACTCCTGCACCGGTCCGTTCTATAGCCATCCCGAGAGTCAGGTGGTGGCCGACAAGTGGGGAATAATGATTACAACAAGCCACTGCGAGCCGCTTCTGTTCAACAACGCCTCGGAGTTGGAGTGGAACAAGGAGCGTGACGGCGAGTGGAACTATGAGACCAACGGGGCTACCATACTAAAGAAACTGGATGACCGTATCCGCGAGACTGCGCAGTATGACAACATCTACACAATGGGTATGCGCGGACTCCACGATGAGGCAATGCACGGCAGCGATAAACCCAAGGACCGTGCACGTACGCTTGAGAAGGTGTTCAAGGAGCAGCGCAGCATCCTGGAAAAGTACAAGAAAAAGCCATCCAGCCAGCTGCAGCAGATATTCGTACCCTACAAGGAGACTCTTGACATATACGATGCCGGACTCCGCGTTCCCGAGGATATAACTCTTGTTTGGCCCGATGACAACTACGGCTACATGAAACGCGTAAGCAATGCCGATGAGCAGAAACGTGCAGGTAGAAGCGGTGTGTATTATCATTTGAGCTACTGCGGTGTGCCGCATGACAACCTGTGGATATCCACAACCGCTCCGCAGCTTATGTATGAGGAACTTCTCAAGGCTTATACAGCGGGCGCAGACCGTTACTGGCTGCTCAATGTGGGTGACATAAAGCCTATGGAGATAGAGATGAGCATGTTCATGGATATGGCCTATGACTTTGGCTCATTCAATTATGATAATGTGAACCTGTATCAGGCCAAATGGCTGGCAGATATCTTTGGTGCGGAGTATGAGTCCATGTTCCAGTTCATTCTGGACAACTATTACCGTCTGGCATGGGACCGTAAGCCCGAGTTCATGGGATATGAGATGGAGTGGGACTCACCTCAGTTCAGCCGCCTGTATGATACCGATTTCTCATTCGAGACCGGAAGCGCCCAGAAGCGTCTGGTGGATTATCAGAACATATGTACTGTTTATGATGCAATAGAGCAGGGCGTGGCGCCCGAACTTGCTCCTGCGCTGTTTGAGATGCTGGGCTATTCGGTGTATTCGGCATATCAGATGAACCGCAAGTTCCTCTATGCCCAGGCCAATCACGAGACAGGTAATGTGATGTACGCCGATATGTGCCGTAACGCCAATGACGAACTCGACAACCTGCTGGTACGCTACAATACCATGCTTGACGGCAAATGGAACCAGATGATATCGGAAATAACTCCCGGTTATGAGGCTTTGTATCAGAATATGCCGGTTCTGGTCGATGCTCCAACCACCAGATACCGTCTGCCTGATAACCAGCGCCATCCGGAATTTAATAACAGGATAGATCTAACCAAACTGTCGCTCACGGAGCCGTTCCGTCTGCTTGATGGTATCGGTACGGACTGGAAGGCTCTTCAAATGGGCCAGCCGCTTGATTTTGAGACTGGTGGCTCAATAAAAATACCTATTCCAAAGGAGTATATGACAAATGGTGCTGATTCTGTCACTATATGTATATCGGTAGTACCTCTTTGGCCCGTGGCTTATGAACGTAGCAACCGTTTCGGCGTGAGCGTGGATGGCAGCGAACCTGTGGTATGTGAGAACAGGTTCCAGGAGTGGGGCCGTGAGTGGAAGATCCAGGTACTTGAGAACCGCAAGGAGTTTGTGATGACTTTGCCTCTGGATAAAAACAATGGAGAGCACGCAATCACGCTCTCCATCATTGATCCTGGTCAGATTGTCCAGAAGATTACAGTAAAATAACAGCTGTTATTTTGTGGCTTGTCCGCGGTAAGATGTGGGGGTTGAGCCGAATTTGAGCGAGAATGTAAGTTCGTCATCGACAATTTCGCCTTCAAATCCGGTTACGGTGTAGTTGGGATATTCACCGCCCATGGCAAGCGGAACGATGCTGTCACATGTAAGGATGGCACCTTTTTCTGTCGGCTTTACCACTATGCCGGGCACAGTCACGTCAAGGGAAACCGGCATTCTGGGAGAGAACTTGACCTGATACATGATAATTGATGCAGAATCCGCTTTCTCTGTCGCATAATAGCTTACTTTGACGTTTTCGGTGTCAAACGCACCGCTGGATGCGTTTACTGTAAGGGTTCCGGAATAATCGGTACTCTTAAGGACCTGAACCGGTTGCTCATTCTCTTTTTCAGATTTGTCACAACTCACAAGAATTGCCGCAATGGCAAGCATAAGATAAATGGTTCTCTTCATTGTTTTTATAGATTAAAAGTTGTTCCTATCATTATCAGTCTGGGTCTGTCTGTGGCAAAGAACTCATTGCCTAAAGATTTGAAATAGAAGCTGCGCCTTTTTGTGTCGGTAATATTCTCACAGCGAACGTATATCTCCCAATCGGTAAAGATCAAGGCGATACGGCAATCGGCCTTGAGGCGGAAGGGCTCCCGCCGGGTGCCGGTTTCATTCCAATAGAGCGGACCGGCACCATTAAGGCCGGTATCCATATCAAGTGTTTTGTCCTTTAGCCTAAAGCTGTATCCTGCACCGATATAAAGCGTATGCTTGGGGACGTAAGGCAGGCGGTTGCGGGTGTCACACCAGGACCATGAAATATGTGAGCGGAATGGTTCCGGATTCCAACCCAATTCTGTTTCCGTGCCTATGCTGCGGCTTCGGCCTGCGTTGGTCATCATACGGCCGGTAGACATTCCCGGAGGGAAGACTGTCAACTGCTGGTGACGCACATCCATATAGTATGCCGATGCACTACCGCTGAATGAGCCTTTATGCAGACGTGTGCCTATTTCCATATTCCATGCATTCTCGGGATCATATTCGGTATTATGGGCCGATACCGACACGAACTGGCGGTCCAGATAGACTCCTAGATCCTGCATCACTGCATTCATGGTGAGGTTCTGGAGTATATCGGAAAAGATTTGCGTGTTGAAGCCTCCTGCGCGGTATCCCTTTGAGACGGTGGTGTAGAATGTGACGGCATCGCTTGCCTTAAACAGTGCCGATAGCTTGGGGATGAGTTCCAAATGACTGTGACTGACGGTTCCGCAGTATGGTACGGCCAGTTCTTTGTCTTGAGACATGACCGGTTCGAAACGATAGTGAAGACGCGCCATGCAGTCATAATCCATAGTGCCGCCTTCATAGTCCAAGCGTATTCCTGCCGTAATGATCCAGCGGTCCAGATCAAATACAGACTCATGGAAAAGAGCGGTATTCCAAGTGTCTATCATGAAGTCTGAGTTTACTGGCATCGTTGCATCGGATATGACCAGATGGCCTATTTCTGCGGGAATGTGACTGTTGGCATTGTTCAGTATCAGTGTTTCTATACCGTCACGTTTAAATATGACAGGGGCGAACAGACTGTTCCTCTTATAAAAGGAGAATATTCCGGTCTGTGGCTTCCATATGACATTGTCGTGAGTACGGCTTAATGTCAGTTCAAACGTTCCTGCGCCACTTGTCTGTTTCTGCTGCAGAGTGAAAACGGATATGGGAGTGTAATCCTGATCCATGTACATATTATCGGAAAGCAGTTGAAGTGAGGCCGATGTCTCTGTCCTTACTGTCTTGCCGCAATAATTAAGTTTGAATCCGTCTATTACAGAGAGCCTTCTATAACTGCCTTCGTCATTATAAGAGACAGGATATAAGGTGTCGTTTTTGAGCTGGCCGTACGCAAAGCCTCCTTCGCGGGAGATGTTGGCCATCAGAAGATTGCTCATGATGATACGCGCTCCGGAGTGGTGCTCCCATCTCCATCTGAAGGTAAGGCCGTCGTACGGATCACAGTTTTTGTTTTTGAAGGTATTGAGATGATAACCGTCTGTATGTCTGTATGTGGATGACAGCGCATGGCTGCCTGCTACTATAGATGCACCAGCCCTGACGGTGCCGGCGGTGCCATATTCAATATTAATGGTAGGGTCCGGGTTATCCAACGGAGACAGGGTGGTGAGCGAAAGGACTCCACCCATGGCGTTTCGGCCATAAAGGGTTCCCTGGGGGCCACGCAGCATGACAGCGCTGCTCAAGCCTTCCCAGTCAGAATCATATTCGTTCTTGTCCAGAACAGGTATGCCGTCTATATATAGCCCCATAACGGGATTCTCCATTCTGGATCCAAGACCTCTGATGTATATGGTTGATGTCAGCGATGCTCCGTAATCGGGTATATGCAGTCCGGGAACGACCGAAGATAGCTGGTTAGGACGATATGTGCCGCTTCTGTGCAGTGTCTCATTTGATATGACCGATACTGCCGACGCAATCTGCCCGACAGATACGCGCTCCTTTGGGGCAGTTATGTCAACTATTGGCAAATATTGCGCCAGGGTGTCACTAGGGAGCGAAACCGCGGCCCATAAGGATATAAGAACCATTGTTGTCATTGCGGGTGCAAAGTTCCGCAAAAACAACATTGGGTTTTAGAACGGTGATAACAGGAATTAGGATTATCCTTGCATGTTTTTTCTGAATTCACTGGGTGTCATCCCGGTTGCACGTTTAAAGAATCGTGCAAAATAGGACTGATCTTCAAGTCCAACTGATGCGGCCACATCGATGATTGGCATGGAAGATCCCGCCAAGAGTCTTTTGGCCCTTACCAAACGCGCAATATCTATCCATGCTCCAACGCTGCGGCCTGTTGACTGTTTGACCTGGCGGCTCAGATAATTGCCGCTTATTCCGGCAGAATGGGCGTATGCGGCAATCGAACCTATGGATTGCTCCGGATTAAATACTGACTCCAGAAATCCGTTTACCGCTTTGGGAACTACCGCCGCCTGTCCGGACTTGATGCGTGAAAGGAACAGGTCAAGTCCTTTCTCCACGAACACATTGTCGCCTTTCTCAAATGAGACAAGAATCATATTGAACAGTTCCCCCATAAAGACTCCTTCATCAAACCAGAATGCCTGATGCAAAGGTCCTGTCAGGTAAAGCAATGGTCTGGTATCGGTAATGAATGAAGTGGAGAAGGCTCCGGAATACCCTGTGGCATCACGATAGTATCGGATTGAGAAAGGACACATGGCTGGAATAATCAGCGTATGCCCGGTCTGGCATAGGTAGGAATTGCCGTCCGCTTCGACCAAAACCTCACCTTGAGTGACATATATGAAACCTATGAGCGGAAGTTTAGCCACGGGAACCTGATCCGTGCCGTTCCTGCTAAAGGTATCCATCCTGCGGATATAGAATCGGCAGGAAGAGAAATCCATATCAGTTTTCCAGTGAGGTTGGGCCTGCTTCATGCTATATTATATGTAAACGGCTTAGGGCGTTAAGGATTCCGTCATCGTCGACAGAATCAGTTATGAAATCCGCATGCTGTTTAAGTTCCGGTGTGGCATTGGCCATTGCTACTCCTATTCCTGCCTCAAGTATCATGGACAGGTCATTGCCGCCGTCGCCGAAAGCAATGGTGCGGGCGGGGTCAAATCCTTTGTGTTGCGCTATAGCCTGAATACCTTTGCCTTTATCGGCCTTGTTTGATGTGATGTCGGTAAACTCGGGATGCCAGCGGCCCGATATGCAGTTGGGCAAACGTGGCATGAATTCCTGCTCGTATTCTGCCGGGAAGAAAGCCGTAAGTTGGAGTACATCCTGCCTGAGCACTTCATCCAGCGGCGAGGTCCGGTCAAACTCCTTTACGTTAAGATACAGACGGAATATGCGGTCAACATCGCCCGTGGGGTCAAGAACTGCCACTTTCTCTCTTCCAACTACAATCAGACTGTAGTTTTTTGTTTTAGAATCCTCTATACAGGTAAGCACATCCTGTCTGGGTATCGGCTGATAGCAGACAAGCTGATGGTCTATATAACAAAGGGCGCCGTTTGTGGTGATGAATCCGTCTATCAGATGTTTGATGGAGTCAAGATTGGTGATGATAATGGGGGGACGCCCGGTAGCGATATAAACCTCTGATCCGCCCGCCTTGGCTTTTGTCAGAGCCTTGATGGTGGAGTCCGGAATCTGATGAGTCTTGAAACTAACCAGTGTCCCGTCAATGTCAAAGAATAACGCGTATTTGTTGTCGGTTCCGGAGTTGTCCATAACTTAAATACGCGAATATACTCAAATCTGATGAATCATTGAAGATTGATGTCGGCAATATCCACAAGATTGTTCATTATGGCATAGATCGTCAGACCGGCGGGGGAATGAATCTGAAGCTTGGCTGTTATGTTGCGGCGGTGGGTTGTTACCGTGTGGATTGACAGGAACAGCTTATCGGCAATCTCCTTGTTTGACATACCGCGGGCCACGCACTTGATTATGTCTTTCTCACGGTCACTGAGTATGGCCATGGATCCGGCGCTGTATTCAGGAGTCTTGTTCTGGACGGGTTCACTGCCCGTCATGACAGATTTCTCCAGCTTCATTACGGCAGGTACAAACAGACGTTCCTCAATCTCACTGTGTGATATAAGGTCATTCTCGCAGTTTATTATGTCGTAAAGGGCTGAGTTGAGCTGGTCATTGTTGGGCTGGCGGTAGTGGCGTATAACAATATCCTTGAGCTCCTTGAGTTTCTGTGAACCGTTGTCATGGGCCACTGAGTATTTGGCTATGTTGAACCTTCCCGTGGGCTGGCCATGAAGCAGTTTCTCTACGTATGTGAAAATGACGTCATTCTCATGTTTCATGTGATTCTCCACCTCAATGGTATAATCATCATAAAATTTGAGTATCAGGAATGCTACGTCATTCACGTCATTGCAGTTAAGGGCCTCAATCAGCTTGCGGCGGATACCGGGCAGTATGAAGTCACTGAAATAGGTGTGGGCACGCTTAAGGTAATCCATCAGGGCAGGCAGTGACACACTGTATCCGGTGTAGTTCTTTCCTGCAATCAGGTTGGCTACGGCCAGGAAAGTGGGGCAGTCCACATTGTTCTCGCGGCATACCTCCGCAATGGTACTGTCTCCAAAGCCAAAGTGTATCCCAAACCTACTCAATACCAAGAGAATCAGATTGTTGTCATCAATCAGATCCCTCATCTTGTCCTGAAGCGTGTATTCGGTTTTCATAACCATTAATGAGTATCCGACTGCAAAAATACAAGTTTTAGGTATATGTATTCATACTTAAAAATGAGTAATAAAACCAACCTGCCTTTTTAATGAAAAGTGAGTATTGTGCCTGTTATGCCTTATCAGGACCTTTGCAGCGTCTTTAAGAATACCAAAAATGAATAAGACGCTGACAACACTGTTTTTATCTTTAATTCCTTTTTCAATAGCATCTGCACAAGGCCTAAGTGTGGGCGGATACGGTGAGGTGGCTATGAGCCGCAACTTTTACAGCGACAACGTATACAGATATTCCAATCCCACCAAATACAAGGATGATCCCAGTCACGGGCGTTTTGACATTCCTCATGCAGTAATCTATCTTGGATATGACTTTGGGCAGGGATGGTCCATGCAGACCGAGATAGAATTTGAACACACCGGTACCGGAAGTTCGGTGGAGAAAGAGTTTACTGAAGCGGGTGAGTGGGAACAGGAGATAGAGAAGGGCGGTGAGGTTGCATTGGAGCAGTTCTGGTTGCAGAAATCATTCAAATCCTGGCTTAACCTGCGTGTAGGACATTTTGTTGTTCCGGTAGGTGCACTCAACAATGCCCATGAACCTCTTAACTTCTTTACCGTTTACCGTCCGGAGGGTGAGTTCACCATCATGCCTTCTACCTGGCATGATACGGGTATCAGCCTTTGGGGTGATGCAGGCAGTTGGAGTTATGAACTGCAGATGATTGCTGGACTGGATGCATTTATGTTCAACCGCGACAATTTCATTAAGTACGGTGCTGCATCTCCTTATGAGTTCAAGGTGGCAAACAATTACGGTTTTGCCGCAAGGATCGATAATCGGTCAATAAAGAACCTGCGTTTGAGCGTAAGCGGCTATTACGGCAACAGCATGCATAATTCATTCCCCAATGACCTTAAGGATACCCGATATAAGGATGTCAAGGGGCGTACATGGATAGGCAGTTTTGATTTCAGCTATAAAGGAAAGAATCTGATTATACGCGGTAACGCTGATTACGGACGTGTATCGGATGCCGTGACCATCAGTACGATAAAGCGTAACATGAGCTCAAATAACGCCCCGTACAAGAAGACTCCGGTTGGTCAGTCCGCCATTACATACGGTGCAGAGGCCGGTTATGACGTGCTGGGACATGCTGACAGGATTCAGGACAGACTCTATGTCTTTGGCCGATACGAATACTACGATCCGTATATCCCGGCATCGGACCAGCAGGATTACACCTTTACCGATGTGCACAGGATTGCGGCTGGCATCAACTGGCTGCCCATACCTCAGATTGCAGTCAAGGCCGAGTTCTCGGAGCGTTTCCGCCAGGAGCGTTACAACAACGAGCCGTCGGTATCGATAGGAATAGCATACATGGGATTTTTCAAATAATAACGAATTAAGATAACAATGAACAAGAAACTGGTTTTTGGATTGGCAGTAGCTGCTATAGCACTCACTGCCTGTGACGATGAGAAGAAAAGTGAGAACTCCGTTGCTTTGGACAATGACATCAAGGCGGCTGTAGAGCAGTATGTACCTAATGTGGTATATGCAACCTATAATGATCTTGCCAGTGAGTCAGAGGAACTGTACAATCTGCTTGCAAGTGCTGCAGAGAAGGGCGTAGATGCACTCTCTCAGGCTGAGATTGACGCCATCTGCGCAAAGTTCCTGCAGGCACGTCAGTCATGGGAGGAGTCTGAGGCTTTCCTGTATGGTGCCGCAACAGATTTCGGTATAGACCCGCATATTGACACATGGCCTCTTGATGTAGAGGCTCTTGCTACCGCATTGAGCAATGCCGAGCAGGTCTCTAACCTTGAGGGTGAGGACGGTATAGGATATGCATCGGCCAAACTGGGCGCTGAGCTGCTTGGATTCCACGGAATTGAGTTCATCCTGTTCCGTGACGGCCAGAAACGCACTGTTGAGGCTCTTCGCGGCAATGAGGATGATGAGGCTTTCAGCGGTAAGACCGTAACCGGTGCACAGGAACTGGTTTATGCTACAGCAGTGGCCGGTGACCTGCGTGATAACTGCTATCGTCTTATCGTATCATGGAACCCCGATGCACCTGAGGCATATCAGGAGCGTTACGAGGAGCTTGAGGTTCCGGTAACAATGACCGGATCTGACAAGACTTACGGTGAGAATATGCTGGGAGCTGCAAAAGCCGGAAGCACATATGCCACATGGCAGGAGACAATGGCATCAATTCTGGTAGCCGGATGCTCAAACATCTGCAACGAGGTTGCCAACGTGAAGATGGGTAACGCTCACAGCGGTGAGGATGTAAACTACATTGAGTCTCCTTACAGCAAGAATTCATTCCAGGATTTCATTGACAACATACTCAGTATTCAGTACTCACTCTATGGCAAGGCCGGCGCCAAGGCCCCTGAGAGCAAATCAATCATCAATGTGCTCAAGAGCTATAAGTATGACGGTGCTGATGCTCTGCAGACAAAACTGAACGCTTCTGTAGAGGCTCTTAAGGCTTGCCAGGCTAAAGGAGCATTTGTGGATATCTACACCGATGCCCTGGTTCAGGCCGCTATGGACGTGATAAACGAGCTCGATGAAGAACTTAACAAGGCTGCCGAGTGGATTGTTAAACAGTAATATGATATGAACATAAAAGGATTAAGTGCCCTGTTTTTAGGGCTTGCCGTTGCCGTCGGATGTACCGACGGCAATAGCGGTATTAAGGAGAACGTCAATACCCGTGAGCCCGATGCCAAGTACGTTGGCCAGGCTGTGGGTAATTTCAGTGCCGATGAATGGTATCCCGGCGGTGAACTGGGAACTACCACCAACGTGACTGCTGGATGCTACGAGGATGAGACCCCGTCTGTGGTTAATCAGAACCTTCTGGCCGCATTCAATATGGGTGAGGCTGCATTTGAGCGCAAATACACGACATCTACCGCTCCTTTCAAGGGCCTGGGCCCTGCATACGTACGCTCATCATGTCTGGATTGCCATCCCGGCTATGGTCACGGCAAACGTCAGTCACAGTATCGTGCCGAGTTCGGTAACGGTTATCTGCTGGTTATCTATCATCCGGTTGACGGCAAGAACAGCGATGACGGTCCTTATGTAAGTGAAGTGACCGGTATGCCTCAGACCAAGGCTACATATCCGTTCCTGCCCCCAATAGATGAGGAACAGATTGATATCCAGTGGCTGCCCGTGACTGCAATGGAGAGTGGACTGCCCATGAAGTTCCCGGACGGTGAGGAGTATAGCCTTATTTATCCTGAGCTGACTATTCCCGAGAGTGCATTCAATACCAGCCCTACACCGTATGAGACCGGTGCTGTGGCATTCCGCCTGGAATCAACCATCGGTATCATCGGCTCTGGTCTGCTTGACGCAATACCCCAGGACAGCATCCGTGAGCAGTATCGCAAGGAGGCGCAGCATGCCGACCTGAATCCCGCTTTCTGGGATAAGGAGGCCAATGACTTTGCCGCAACAGCATGGTATTCTCTGGCCGACGGTCAGTTTGCCGACGGTACGCCTGCACCTGCAGGAACCAAGCTGCTCAAGCGTTTCACTTACGCCATGACCCGTGCATCATTGCAGGACGGTGCAGGCGCCAACGCCATCTGGAACATAACCAACGTAACCCGCAGCGACCGTCCCAAACTCTATACTACAGCAGCATGGGCCAAGGCAATGTCCGAGAACGCACAGGTAATTGCCGCCATCAAGGCCGATCCTACATCACCGTATTATGCCGATGGCACCGATGAGGGAATAAAAGACGCCGTACTGCATCTGCTGGATCCTGGCACCAATCAGTTTGATAACTCATGGTATAACTTTACCCCTGAGATGAGCGATGACCAGTACTATAACTTCATGGTTTGGCACCGTGGACTTTCAATTCCGCGTGCCCGTAACCTAAACCGTGAGGAGGTGCAGAAGGGTAAGGAGGTGTTTAACCGCATAGGTTGCGCCAGCTGCCATCGGGCCTCATGGAAGACCAAGGAGGACAATTACTGGAAACCGGCAGTCTATGCTGATAAGGAACTGCCTCAATATCAGGAGCAGACCATCTATCCTTATACCGACATGATCCAGCATCGTCTGTATATGATAAACGGAATACATGGAAGCTGGTGCCGCACAACCCCGCTTTGGGGCCGTGGGCTTTCACGCTCCAATACCGGAGCCGAGGACCGTCTGCACGATAACCGTGCACGTAACGTGATAGAGGCTATAATGTGGCACGGTTACAGCAAGGAGAGTGATGCCTACTGGTGCACCGAAAAGTTCTACAACCTTCCCAAGGATGAGCGTGATGCGGTTGTGGAATTCATCAATTCTATCTAACTTAGCAGTGTGAAAACAGACAAGATTCTAAAATATACTGTTATCGGTACTGCGGCAGCCGTCATTCTTATGATGGCCGCCGCTACCATTATTGAAAAGCTTTACGGCACAGACAGAGCCTTGAGCATTGTCTACCACAGTCCTGTTTTTGTTGCATTATGGGCGGTTGCCGCTATATCTGGCGTATGGCTCGTGATACGGCGCGGAACTATCCGTAAGCCTGCTACCTTCTTTCTTCATATATCGTTTGTGCTGATACTGGCAGGTGCTCTCATCACCATGCTTACCGGCAAAAGCGGCATGATGGAACTCCGGCGTGGTCTGGTTACCAGCCAGTGGTCATCGGACAAAGGATTTCGTCAGAAATTGCCGTTTACACTTCAGCTTAAGGAGTTTAAGGTAGAGTATTACCCGGGAACGCATGACCCGTCCGATTACATAAGCAAGGTCGTATTGAAAGACAGCCGCAATGATTCGGAAAGAGAGTATACCATATCCATGAACAACATCCTCAAGTATGACGGATACAGGTTTTACCAGTCCAGTTATGACGATGACCTTCACGGAAGTGTGCTGGCTGTAAGCCATGATCCGTGGGGAGTGGGAGTGACTTACACGGGATATATCCTGCTGCTTATATCTTTGATTGGGTTCTTCTTCCAGAAGAATTCCGGCTTCCGTGTGGCACTGAAGGCCCGCAGTCAGGGATTCTCCAAACCGATTAGGACAGTGTTGCTGGTTCTGAATGTGCTGCTGTTGGGCTACCTGACTTTTGTGATAGGACGTAACTGGTATCGCTACGGGCATGGTCCGTTTGTGGGCACATACTCCGTTATGATGCTTATGGCCTGGCTGGTGACAGTAGCAATGGTTCTGTTACGCAAGCGTTTGCCTATTATACAGCCCTTAGGTTTTGTCCTGGCCGGATTCTCAATCCTTGTGGCATCAATCTCACATACTGGTCCGGAGGGCAATCTGGTACCGGTGCTCCGCTCTCCGTTGCTTGGCGTACATGTGCTTTGCATGATGGTTTCCTACACATTGTTGGGCCTGACTGCACTGATTGGAGTGGTGGGGTTGATCAAGCGTGACAAGGATGCGCAGGCTATGCTGCGTGACGTAAGCCTTACAATACTGTATCCCGCAGTCTTTATACTGACCACAGGAACATTCATAGGTGCTGTATGGGCCAATATCTCATGGGGCAGCTATTGGTCTTGGGACCCCAAAGAGACGTGGGCGCTTATAACAATGCTGGTATATTCAGCGATGCTTCACAGCAGCGTCCTGTCGCGCTTTAACCGCCCCAGGTTCTTTCACGCTTATGCCATCCTGGCAATCCTTACCGTACTGATTACCTATTTTGGTGTAAACCTATTGCTAGGCGGTATGCACTCATATGCTTAATTTAATATTGGCACATTGTGGGCTGTCGCCAATTGTGATTAAACGTTTTTTTATAAGTTTGCAGAATATGTATTATTTATCAGATTAAGCAAATTTATATGGCAAACAATATCTTTGATATTCATCTCCTGATTCCATCGCAGATACAAATATCTAGGCAAACGAGTTCTTTATATGTTGATTCATGTATACTGGGTAATCATTTTGTAGAACAGTTGGATATCTGTAATCGGACAGAATTCTCAAACCCATATGTCCGTAATCTGCTACGTCACTCCTTGGGAGATGGAAGTGTGACGGTAACTAATCATGATGGTGAAAAAGTCGATGCAGATTGTTTTGCCACTATTTCTATACATGATAAAACACAACTTGCCGTAATAGATGTAGTCTTGACAGATTTGACAAATGATGCTGAACGTTTTGTTGATTTTTTCAGGTCAAAACTTCTTAAAGTAGATTTTGGAGGCGGTCCGATGTCTTTGGATCAGTGGCTTTCTTCGATGGGACTTTCTCAAATCGGAGACCACCGTACGATAGTGTTCTCCAAAGAAGATTTGGATTTGGAAACCAGGATTAAGTTTCTAGTGTCAGAATGTGAACCAATGGGTAAACTGATAGGAGAAGATTTTATAAAGAAAGCCAATAATAACATTGCTCAATATGATATTGCCCAAGCATATGTTTCTGATACAACGTTATTGGAAATATCCAGTGATTTTAAATCCGAAATAAAGAACAGATTAAGCGTTCAGGCAATTGAGGTGTTTTTTGTGGAATTACTTCTGATGCAGGATGCTGCTATTTGCAGAATCAATAAGTCAATTGATGACCTAATGGAAAAAGAACGCACTTTTTCAGGGAACTCTTCTTTTGATTTAATTTCAATTGTAACAGACCTGTCTAAAGTAACTAAATTCTTTGATCCCAGAAACTTTCTTTATCCAACGGTCCGAGCTTCATTTGTCCGTATTGCTGATAGTTTCGGAATACCGCGCCAGCTGGAACTGATGAACGAAAACAAGGCTGTGCTTGAGCAGTTGATAAGCCTTAATTCTTCAAAAGTACAATCCAAGGAGAATGATATCATAAATGTAATTCTTGTGATACTGGCTGCGATTCAGGTAGTGCCATTGTTTATAGGTGATCATAGGACATTGTTTTATACCGGATTGACCAGTACTGCATTCCTGATATTTATAATTCTGCTTAAAAGACGTTTGCATAAAAAATAGTGCAGAATGGACTGGCCCATTCTGCACTATTTTTTTTATGATTGCTCGTCGTTACTTTATAGCTTCGAGCAACTGGTCGCAGATGGCCTTCATGCCGCTGATGGACGGATGTCCGTTCTGCTTCTCGATGTCGTGCAGTTCAATGAGCTGGACACCGTAGTGCTTGCAGACCTCACGCATTGACTCGTTGACATCCTCACTTAGCTCTGAGTTCAGGATTGAGTAAATCTCTGCCTTGGGATACTGTTTCTTAAGCATATCCAGCAGGCAGGCCAGGGCAGGACGGAAGTTCTTGCAGTCATCCTTGGTCCAGTCTGAATACTGGTATTCACCTATAGGTGCACGGGCCCAAGCGTCGTTGGTGCCGCCGAATACGAATATGATATCGGGATTGCCAAGTTTGTCGACACGTGAAATGAAGTTGTTGCGCGAAGCATCCATACGGCCGTAACCAGTACCGCAGATGGTTGTGCCGCCCCAAGAGTCATTCTTTTCCAACTCATATCCCTTAGCCTTGATGTAAAGGTCCCACCAGGTCTGTGAAACCTCGGTGACGTCATTACGGTCATTGGGGTAGAACGGATTGTAACCTTCCGGGTTTACGCCCTGGAATGTGGAGTAGGAGTCTCCAAGAATGGATACTTTCTTAGTCTGGGCCGATGCTGATACAACGGCAAGTGTCATAAGCACTATTGAAAAAATCTTTTTCATCGTAATGAGGTTGTTTGATTTGTATGGGCAAATATAGCGATTATTTGAAGTAATGTGATTAAATTCGCTTCCTGTAAACCATTTTTTAATTAATATGAAAACCAGATTATTTGCATTGATGCTTACGGCAGCTATGATTTCATTGCCCATGTCTGCCCAGAAGGCTTCGTCAGTTGAGTTGTCATTCAACTATGAGAAACAGGGTGGAGCAGGTTCCAACCAGTGGGCCGTATGGATTGAGAACTCCAAGGGTGAGGTTGTGCGCACACTGTATGTGTCATCATTTACCACAAAGGGACGCGGAAGCATGAACGGTCAGCGTCGTCGTGGCTATACTTTCCGTCCCACATGCGTTCCTACATGGGTCAAGAATGCCAAGGCCGAAGAGATGACCGATGAGCAGATAGACGCCGTTACCAGCGCAACCCCGTCGGCAAGCGGCCAGCAGACATACACCTGGAACTTTAAGGATGCTCAGGGCAAGGATGTACCTGCCGGAGAATACAAGATATGTCTGGAGGCCACACTTTATTTTGAAAGCATAATACTCTACAGCGGCACATTCTCGACAAAGGACAAGGCCGGTGAGATAAAACTTACGTCAAGCCTCACACAAGAAGATGAACAGCACAAGAATATGATTACTGGTGTTACTGCCGCACTCAAATAACTGAAATTGATAATCAGGCGAATCTGAATGAGACCTGGGTGGTGCTGTTTGGCAGCTCTGATATTGTGTTTGGGTTGCAGTTCCAATAAAGTGAAAGACGGTGGCTTTAATGAAACTGTATTTGACCATACCGTTCAGATTGTGTTCTCTGAAGACGGAGTACAGGTAAGCGGTGATGATGATAACACCGTAAGAGTGGACGGAAATCATGTGACAGTAAGGAATACAACTGCCCGGAAGGTTATATATGAATTGAGCGGTGCCACACAGGATGGCTCCTTCAAGCTATACAGTTCCGCTAAGCAGGCAATTGTGCTTAATGGAGTTGAACTGACCAACCCTCAAGGTGCTGCCATAAATAATCAAGGCAGGAAGAAGTGTTTTGTCGTAGTCAATGGTATCAACACTTTGACGGATGGGACAACATATGTCCCAACTACTGATGGAGAGGACGAGAAAGCGGCTTTTTTCAGTGAAGGTCAGCTGGTGTTCAGCGGAGAGGGTAGCCTGACTGTGAATGCAAGGGGTAAATCAGGTATAGTAAGCGACGATTATGTGGCGTTTACTGCTGAACCTGTCATAAATGTGATTTCAGTTGCCGGTCATGGAATACGCGGAAAGAAAGCGGTCTTAATTTCCGGTGGCGCAATAGGCATTATGGTTTCGGCCGATATGAAAAAGGGCATTGTCTCAGATTCTCTGGTGCGCATCAGCGGCGGAAATACTGTTATTAATATTACAGGTTCGGCAGCAGTTGATGATAAGGAATCAGATTACAAAGGAACTGCCGGTATAAAGGCCGATCAGGCTTTTGAGATGAACGGAGGAATTCTTGGTATAACAAGCTGGGGAACAGGCAGTAAAGGTATCAGTGGTGATGATAAGGCGTCTTTTAACGGAGGAACAGTCTGCATAAATACAATAGGTGCCGGTTTTGGTTCATCACAGGGCTGGCGTATGGGACCGCCTCAAATGGGCCAGAACAACAGTGTTTCATCCAAAGGTATCAAATTTGACGGTGATATTACGTTCACGGGCGGCTGCGTAACAGTGTCTTGTGCATCGGCCGAAGCTATAGAATCAAAGGGCGAGATTGTGGTTCGTGGCGGAGAAATCTACGGGTACTCTGCTACCGATGATGCCATAAACTCACAAGGGTCTTTTACGATTGAGGGTGGTCGGGTGTGCGGTTACTCACTCCGGAATGACGGCCTGGATGCCAACGGCGATTTCTACATTAAAGGCGGACTGGTATATGCCATTGGAACAGGGATGCCTGAGATGGCTATCGATGCCAATACAGAGGGCGGTCACAGACTCTATGTGGAGGGTGGAACCATTATGACCATAGGCGGTCTGGAAGGGGGCGCCAGCCTGACTCAAAACTGTTGGCAGACAAATTCATGGAATAAGAATACATGGTACTCATTAACAGTAGGTAATGAGGTCATTGCGTTCAAGACTCCGATGCGTGGCGGTACGCCGATGGTGGTATCCGGAGCAGTAGAACCGGAGCTTAAACAGGGTGTCAATGTCAGCGGCGGTACAAGTCTGTTGGGGGGAATGGTTGTAACGGGAGGCGCAGTAAGCGGCGGAGATAATGTGGAACTCTCACCTTATTCAAGCGGATTCGGATTCGGTGGTCCCGGAGGTCCCGGAGGTGGATTCGGAGGACCTGGGGGACCGGGCGGTGGATTCGGTCCTGGTGGCGGATTTGGCCCTGGCGGCGGTTTTGGTGGGCCTGGTGGCCCTGGCGGCGGTAGACCGGGTGACCGCCCCATTACACAATAGGATCTGCCCCTTTTGTGTCATTTTTGATTCATACGGTCTATGAATAACTTTCGGTATGATTCTCCTATGGGTAGGATTGTTCCGTTTCCAATGGTTATTTGAGTACGGCTGCAGCCTGTAATGTGTTTCAGGTTTACGATGTATGATTTGTGAATGCGCATGAAACGGTCATCGGGCAGTTGTTCCATTAAGCGTTTCATGCTCAGGTGAACTATGAGCGGAGTGGAAGAGCCGGTGTAGTTGATCTTAAGATACTCGGCCATACCTTCTACGTACAATATGTCATCGGGTTTGATGCTCACCTGCTTGTAGTCTGTTTTGAACAGCAGTTCGCTATCGGCTTTCTGGGCATTATCTACAGTGCGGTTTAGTTCTTCAATCCTATCCTGGTTGCGCTGGTTCTCCATCCTCAATTCCTTGTTTTTTCTTTCAGTCTTGAGGTTGCGGATAAAATACATAATACCCCATAATACTCCTATAATCAATAGGGATATCATAAGTTTCATGGTTTCCGGGCGCATGGGCCGATGTTTGCCATTAGGCATCTGATCAGGGCGCATTCCATCCATAGGAGGCCTGCTTCCATCCATTGGCGGGCGCATTCCATCGGGAGGTGGATTCTTTCCGTCCATTGGAGGAGCCATTCCGTCCATTGGTTGGGGCGGTGGCATAGTGCCGTCCTGCATCATTGGGGGCGGTCCCTGGAACATACCGGGTTGCGGCGGCCTTGAATTATTGGAATTGCCTGTATGATAGAAGTAGATTCCTATTACAATCAGTGCCGCAACGATGAATGGAATGTATATGAGATGTCTTTTCTGAATGAGTCCCATAGACGCGAAGGTACTCTTTTTTGTGTTCCAAAAACCCGTTTTGTTGAAGAAAAAGCGGCGTTCGTTGAATTAATTTGATAAGAAAACATGTGCGTGATACCTTAGCGTACAGAAAACATAATATATTCGCAATATGAAAAAGGAACCTTATCTGCTGGCATTAGTACTGTTGAACTGCATCGGCTGTACCCCCGACAGTCTGACCAGTCTTATTGATTACTCTGAGCCGTCAAGCTCTGAAATCAGCAATACGGATACCACCACGGTCGCTCCCATAATAGACGAGTCCAAATGGGCCGATGACAGCATACAGAATACCAAATTTGACCGTACTGTCAGGATTGTGTTTGCCGATGGCGGAGCTCAGGTGGAAGGTGATGTTAACGGCATAGTTAGCATTGAAGGCAACAATGTAACAGTAAACAACACCTCTGATGAGAAGGTTATATTTGAGCTGAGCGGTATAACACAAAACGGTTCGCTCAAGTTGTACAGTTCCAAGAAACAGGCTCTTGTCTTGAATGGGCTGGAACTGACCAATCCCAATGGTGCAGCTATAAACAACCAGGGTAAAAAGAAATGCTATGTGGTTGTTCAGGGCACAAACAGTCTGTCAGACGGAACTACATACTCATCAACTCCTGCCGATGAGGATGAGAAGGCAGCCTTGTTCAGTGAGGGACAACTCATATTCTGTGGTGAAGGAACGCTATCTGTAACCGCAAAAGGCAAGTCCGGTATAACCAGTGATGATTACATCAGCATAATGGATTCACCGGTCATTAATGTGACCTCAAGCGCCGGGCATGGCATAAGGGGCAAGGATATGGTTTTCATATCAGGCGGAACCATAGGAGTCAATGTCTCGGCCAATATGAAAAAGGGTATAACATCAGACTCTCTGGTGTACATATCCGGAGGTGTTACCAGTATAAATATCAGTGGTGCGGCTGCGTATGATGAAGAGGATGCTGAATATAAAGGTACAGCAGGCATCAAGGCAGACCAGCTGTTCGAGATAACAGGAGGTACGCTTGATATAATCAATAGCGGTACTGGCGGTAAGGGTATAAGCGGTGATGCTACAGGCTGCTTCACCGGTGGTACAGTGCGTGTTATCACCACTGGTTCCAATTATGGACAGTCTTCATCCAACCGCTGGAGCGGCAGCTCATCAAACAGCGTATCAGCCAAGTGCATAAAATTTGACGGAAACCTGTTCTTTAACGGTGGAACAGTTGTCGTAAACTGCTCGGCTCATGAGGGAATAGAGTCAAAAGGTACGATTACTGTTACCGATGGCGTGGTTTATAGCTACTCCGCTGCCGATGATGCGATCAATTCTGCTGGAACTTTTACAATACAAGGCGGAAAGGTTTGCGGTTATGCGGTCCGTAATGACGGGCTTGATGCCAACGGCAACTTCTACATAAAAGGCGGCTTGGTCTATGCAATAGGGACAACATCGCCGGAGGTTGCTATCGATGCCAACACTGAGGGTGGTTATAAACTGTACGTCCAGGGTGGTACGCTAATTGCAATAGGTGGACTTGAATCAGGAGCCAGCCTTACACAGTCTTGCTATTCAGCATCATCATGGAACAAAAGCACATGGTACTCTATGACTGTGGGTAATGAGGTAATAGCATTCAAGACACCGTCCAGTGGCGGAACCGCATTGGTGGTATCGGGTGCATCACAACCTGCACTTAAACTAGGCATAACAGTATCCGGCGGCACCAGTTGGTTTGAGGGAATGCTAACAACCAGTTGCTCAGTAAGCGGCGGAACTTCTGTTGAGCTTTCATCCTACACCGGCGGAAACGGCGGCGGATTTAGTCCCGGTGGTGGCGGTGGCCCAGGAGGTGGTGGCAGACCCGGTGGCTGGTAATATGTTTTATTACTTGCAGCTGATAATTATGCGGCGGTATGCGGTCAGATTGAATGGTCCGTCATCATGTATCTCGCATATCAGATGGTAGGACTTGCCTTGTGAGTATTCCGGAACTGTGATTGATACTTTTGCGGTTTCCGGATCGTCTATTGCAGGATAAACGGTTTCATCCGGGAACTCCTGGAACCACCAATTGAATGTTAGTTTATCACCATCGGGGTCAAAGGAATCTGATGCATCAAACTTGAGCATCTGGCCTGGTTTGGCCGTAATCTCCATGGGCTTGAGGTCTTGTGTCCCGTTTATTACGGCTACGGGATTGTGGTTACCAGTGCCGGTATCGGCCCATTGCATACGGGCGGCAAAGTCATTGAACTCATCGGGATAGAACTTGTGCTCGTAGGTGTTTGATATTTCCTTAAGCGGTTGCTGCCAGTTGGTCCAGGCATATGTCTCGCGGTCAGGGGATATGCCAAACTGATGGCAACCGCCCCAACCAATCTGAGTGGGATCATCCGGATTGTTAAGGCCATTGGGCATTACATGAAGCATACTTGGGGTATCTCCTTCAACGCCCCATAGGAATTTGGGATACACCTTTCCCATAGCACCTTTACCTTGAATAAGGCTTTCATATTTATCCCAGTTGGCTTTACCCAGATCGTTCTGGTTGAGCCAGGCACTTTCATCCCATACCAGCATAAGCTCCTGTGAGTAGTCACGCCGGAGCCATTGGTGGGAACTGTATGCGCGGTTCATGCGCATGCTCCATTGCATATCCTGGTCTGTAATGGTGTAAAGACGGAATCTGTTCAGGAACTTCTTGAGTTCCTCGGGGCTGCGCTCCTGTTTTATGCGCCATACTGCCTGGGCAAAAGTGTTGGCACCTCCCCATGAGCAGAGCCAGATGGGGCGGTCATCATCCTCATCGGCCAGACGTATCAGTAGATTGCTGCCGGGTGAGTCATTATCTGGACCAATCACACCAATGCCGGCACGGGTGCTGCCCATCATGGCGCGACTGCTTATGTATTCATAGCTGGGCCAGTATCCAAGTTCCTGCTTGCCGTTTTCCTGCTCTATGCTGTTAAAACAATCCTGATCGGAGCGCTTCATAAGGTTCTGTACATCAATTTTATAAGCATCTATGACGCGAGTCAGATACACTGCCCAGTCAGTCGGATAGGGGTCACAGTTCCAGCCTATCGTGGTGATTATGCCCTCTATCTCAAAACGGTCGGCGTAAGCCAGCAGTCTCACGGCCGATTCATTGTCATCGGGCTCAACCTCGGCCGGACCGATATCTGTCATTATTACGATTCTTGGCTTTAGGACATTGGATGGTTCAGTTTGTTTTTCGGAACAAGATATAAATGTTGCACACAATGCAAGTACGATGCTGAATAATCGGTTCATAGTTTTCTATTTTACATTCAAAAATAGGTTTTTATTTCTTTGATTACAAAATTTTTCAAAATATCGCTTGCGATATAAAATATATGTATTACATTTGTATCGCAAACGATATAAAACAATAAAACAGATAATGATATGAAAAGGATTTATGATTTCAAGGCACTTAGCAACAAGGGTGTAGAGACTGATTTGGCCCAGTATGAGGGTAAGGTGATAATGATTGTGAATACAGCTTCAAAGTGCGGTTTTACTCCGCAGTATGACGGACTGGAGGCTCTATATCAGAAGTATAAGGACCAGGGACTGGTTATTATAGGTTTCCCGTGCGACCAGTTTGCACATCAGGAACCGGGCAGCGATGCCGAGATAGAGGAGTTCTGCCGCATAAATCACGGTGTGACTTTCCCGCTCATGAAGAAGATTGATGTGAACGGTCAGAATGAACATCCCATATTTACATACCTTAAAGAGGTCGCTCCTAAAGAAGAGTATAAGGGTCTCAAGGCTAAAGCTACACATAAGATGCTCAAGACCATAAGCAAGAGCGTAGAGAAGGAGAGTGACATTCTTTGGAACTTTACCAAATTCCTGATAAACCGCGATGGCTCACAGATAAGGCGTTACGCCCCTGTAATGACTCCCAATGATATTGAAAAGGACATAATTGAATTCCTGAAATGAAAGAACAGTTCAAGCTGGACAACCAGCTCTGTTTCAGGCTGTACACCGCATCGCGCCTTCTTACCCAGGCCTATCATCCGTTGCTGTCGGAGCAGGGTTTGACCTATCCGCAGTATCTGGTACTGATGGTCCTGTGGGAGAAGGATGCGCAGCCGGTGAATGACATAGCCAAACGTCTTATGCTGGAGACAAACACCGTTACTCCGCTTCTTAAAAGAATGGAGCAACAGGGCATTCTTACCCGAAGCAAAGGTCAGGCCGATGCACGCCAGGTGATAGTGACGCTTACTGATAAAGGACAGAATCTGCAGAATCTGCTGACCGATGTCCCTATGAAAGTAGGTAGTGCTGTTACTTGTAAAAGCGTGACACCGGATACAGTTCCGGCTTTGTTCGGAATGTTGGATGATATCATTGCAAAACTCGACAACCAGGTAAACCCACATGAAACTTGATTTTCATAAGCTCACCGTAGAGTGGATGGTGCGCCAATTCGAATACATTAGGGTCAGTCCCCTTTGGGTTATTAAAATATAATGGCTACTTTTATCGCCAATAATAAACTAACCCAAAAACTACAATAATGAAGAAAATCAAATCATTGCTTATTGCCGCCGCAGCCTTTGCTGTGGTTCCTGCAATGGCTCAAAAGTCCATTCCTTTGGTTTATGATCAGGAGTTTACAGGCTCCAAGTATCCCGCTCCCGCGTTCCCTACTGTGGACAATGCCAAGAGCGTTGAGACATTACCCAACCCGTTTGAGTTCTCTGACGGTAAGAAGCAGGTAAAGAAGTTCAAAGATTGGGAAAAGCGTCGTGCTGAGATCATACACGAGCTCTATCATTATGAAGTAGGTGAGAAACCTATGGTTGACAAGAAGGATATTGAGGCCAAACTTGAGGACAATACCCTTACGGTAATTGTACACCGCAACGGCGAGACTCTGACAATTACTTCAAAGATCACTTATCCTGAAGGTGACGGTCCGTTTCCTCTTATGATAGGTATGTCAGGCATCAGCCTGCCGCGTAACTTTTTCCCGGAGCGTAACATTGCCACCATGAACTTCAACATGAGTCAGGTTATGGCGCACCAGCAGAAACGTGGAAGCGAGCCTATCAATAAAATATATCCCGAACTTGTTGAGAATGGCGCTTATGCAATGTGGCCTTGGGGCGTGAGCCGTATCATTGACGGTCTGGAGATTGTGGGTGCCGCCAGCAAGATCGATATGAAGCACATTGGTGTAACCGGTTGCTCATACGCCGGCAAGATGGCTTTGTGGTCTGGCGCATTTGATGAGCGTATAGCCCTTACGATAGCTCAGGAACCCGGTGGCGGCGGTGCAGCCGCATGGCGTGTATCAGAGACTCTGGGTCACGTGGAGACTCTTGGCAACACAGATCCTCATTGGTTCAAGGAGTCAATGTGGGACTGGAAGGATGAGAACGTATCAAAACTGCCTATGGATCATCATGAACTCTGTGCACTGGTTTGCCCGCGTGCCCTTCTGGTTCTGGGTAACACTGATTACGAGTGGTTGGCCGATGAGGCCGGATACGTATCATGCGTAGCTGCCCGTGAGGTATGGAAGAAGTTCGGTATAGAGGACCGCATGGGATTCTCAGTCCAGGGCAAGCACGGCCATTGCCAGCTCCCCAGGAGCCAGTACCCTGAGGTTGAGGCTTTCATTGACAAGTTCCTGCTTGGCAAGGAGGATGCCAACACTATCATCCAGTTCGTTGATGAAACACTTGAAGACAAGGAGGTACAGAAGTGGATTCCTTGGGCTCAGACCGGCTTTAAATAAGCCGCTCTGGCCCAGGAATCCGGTCCTTATTTTAGTTTCACATACGTGAAACGGGGGCTCAGACCGGCTTTAAATAAGCCTCTCTAGTCCCAGTTGATATAAGGAAAGCCGGCTTGGACAGTCGGCTTTTCTGTTTTTTATTTTGTATTTGGCTTTCCCGGAGTAGGAGTGGTGGTATAGGCTATCTCGCATAGGGCATCGTTGTCATTGCCGTCGGGAATTCTTACAAGCGAGTAGGATGGAGCTGATGTTGAGCCTTGATTCATACCGCGTGGCATGCGCATCTGAGGAACCTCGGCCAGGCAACCGCCTTGTGTCTGCTCTCCTTCAAGTACAGCCAGATCCGGACGGGCAATTGTGCCGTTGGCGCTTGAGTTGCTTTGCTTGGAACCGTAGATTACAGCATCAATCAGTACATCTCCGTGATACAGCGCTATGGCACCTGCGCGGGTTGAGTAGGTGTAGCTATAGCTACCATCCTGTGCAAGCGGAGCGGCCGGGCCTGATATGGCATCGCCGCTCATGTGGTCATACCTTAGTGCAGGAGTGAACTCAATTCCTGTGCCGAATGCCCAGACATCGACACCTGCTATCTGGTCAATCGTAAGCGGCTTGTCAATCTCAACAACTCCAGGCTCAAATGTTTGAGTACGCTGGCTGAGACGTCTAGGCTGGGGGGTAGCCGAAACTCTTACAATCTTTGTGATTTTACGGACTTCCTTTCTCTGACCTGTGCCGATGGTAATTTCCATTCCTTCTGTCAAGTTTGAGTTGACTTCCAGGTTCAGAGTCTTGTCACCAGCCTTGGCCGGACCTACAAGAGTGGTCTGGGTTCCAGAAGTGCCAACTTTTGTAAGTGTTACCTCCTCATAATTGCCACCCAGGTCAATTCCAATCTTCTGACCGGCCTCAAGACCTGCTACCGATGTTACGGGCAGATTTGTGCTTCCAGCCTTGAATACGTGCTTGGGGTCTGTAGATACGGGGATGAATATATTGGTGAGCGGTGCTACATCAAACGCCAAAGCATTTGCGTTGGGACGAAGCACAAGGAAATCCTCTGCCTTGATTACAGTACCTACAGGCAGACGTGCGGCACGTACCGGAGCCCATCCGCTACGGGTTATCTCAACATCCCATCCGGAAAGGTCAACGGGCTGGTCTGATGAGTTGTACAGTTCAATAAACTGCTCGCTTCCAAGACTTATCTCATTTATGCTTACGGCCACTGCACTTCGGATTCTCATGGATATGAACTCTGCGCCACCGTTCCAATCGACAATTATTTTTGCAAAATCTGTCTGGTCACTGCCTATAGCTTTTACATTGAATTTTGCATTGACAGTCTGCCCTGGTTTTATATTATCGGTGTCATCCATGTATTCAACAGAATAAAACCAGGAGGCTGGAAGTTCAAGCTTGATATCCAGACCTGATATGGTTTGACCGGTGTTGTTATGGTATGTTACCAACAGCTCCTGTGACTGGTCTTTGCGGAATGTAAGCAGGCGTGAGGCTTTAAGAGAAGGCTCTGCATATTTGGCAGCAGCAATATTTGTCTGGATAGCCTTGACTGCCTCAAATGACGGATAGCCTGCAGTTATAACGCCCTCATAGAATGTACCGGCCGATCCGTTGCCGTTATCACCGCCGTTGGCCAGCAGCAGGCCGCCTTTCTTACTCATGGGGTAGTAAACGTCATTAGGATCGGGCGATGACGGACGCTCGCCTTCATAGAATGTCACCACATCCGGCTTTGTGGCATCACCGCCGCGCAGGTCCCACTTGTTCTGACCGCCACCGTTCACGTATGCCGCAACAAAACGCCAATCGGAAATGCTGGGGACGTCATTCTTCTTTGCGTTGAAACCCGAGAAGAGGCCCGATTCCATATCGGCCATAATCCAAGGGCCGTCACCGTTGCCGCTTCCCCAGTTGGTTGAAGTGCCAAAATATGTGGTTTCCATTGTTCCTCGTCCAACAGCCTTTCCGTTGGTCGATGAGTTTCCGTAGTCAAAGCAGCATCCGCTGTCATAGTGCGTGCCATCCACTACGTAATAGATACCCTCAGGCTCGTCATTAATGGGCATATATGAGGCATTGTTGTTACGCAATCCCATTCCGGGCATGAAATATGCACCGTAAACCTTGTGACCATTAAGGTTGGCAGGAGCCATATCTGCTATGGGTAGGGTGTTGAACTCACCCTTGGCCGGGCCCTTGAACGTACCGGGAGATGCCTGAATCAGGTCATTTCCGTGACCGGTCTGGTCATAGATAATGCTGATATATCCTATGGTTCCCTCCAGAAATGCATCCTGCAACAAGGCATTCGCATAACCGCCTTCAATGGTACCTATATCAAGCGTCTTGCCATCGGATTCACGAACCACCTGATAAAGAGGTCCGTCATACTTTGAATACAACTTTCGTGTGGTACTGTGCGCAGCTACGCATTCTACGCCATACTTCTCATAAATGTCACACGGTCCCTTGACCTTGCCGACACATCCGGCCAGAATCACGCCTGTAAGCAGAATAATGCAATGTCTCATATTTGGTTGTAATTGGTTTTACTTGCAATTGATTACGCAAATATAAGAAATGGCACATTAGGGACTGTCCCCTTTGTGCCATTTTTTTGTAAATTCGCGGAGTATGAAAACAACATTCCTGATATTATTTGCCGTTGTGTTGGCCGGGCTCGCGTATGAGGTCTGGCATTTGTGGCGGCTTACTCCGGCAGGATGGCCCATGAAGCTTGCGGTTACGGGGCTGTTTGTGCTGTGGTTCGGCATTATGATGGCGGGATTCCTCTATACGGAGCGTTTCTCTGTCAGGTTTGCCACATTCCTCTATGAGGTGGGTAACCCGTGGTTGGTTGCATTCGTGTACCTGCTTATCATATTCCTTTTGGCAGATATCGCATCGGTCTGCAGGATACTGCCCAAATCATACCTGCATGACAGCGTAACAGGATTCGTAAGTGTAGTGGGGGTGATAACGGTTCTAATGACTGCTGGCTGCATACACTATCATCACAAGTATCGTGAGGAACTGACCATCCATACAGATAAGCCGCTGGACAAGCCCATGACTATAGTCCTGGCCAGTGACCTCCATATAGGTTACCATAACCGTAAGGCTGAACTGGGCCGATGGATAGACCTTATGAACGCTGAGAATCCGGACCTGGTGCTGATAGGCGGCGATATTGTGGACCGTAGCGTAAGGACCGTCCTGGAATGCGGTTTTGCCGATGAATTCAAGCGGCTCAAGGCCCCCGTATTCACAATCTTGGGCAATCACGAGTATTACAGCGATGTGGATGGCGCCCGCAGGTTCCT
>Ga0310786_10001532_pt1 | contig 37191 bp, 27 predicted proteins | sample AusTroGonzalo_MG_FD_203881 | JGI IMG/M metagenome (GOLD analysis project Ga0310786, IMG submission 203881) | Bovine rumen microbial communities from tropical cattle in Woodstock, Queensland, Australia - Gonzalo_03 (v2) (version 2) | ecosystem: Host-associated > Mammals > Digestive system >... | reverse complement strand
CCGGAGTTCAAATTGTTTGCCGAGCAATATGCAGATCGTGAAGAACTGCTCAAAAAGATTCTATCTGCGGCCAGATGTTATCAGATGCTTTTGGATCCTTCGAAGATCGAGGATGCGACTCTGGCAAATGTCATGGCAAACATCAACCGGCAAGAATGCACACCTTCTTATCCGTTCGTCCTTCGTGTGTTCAAGATGTATGCCGAATGTGTCTTGCCAGTTGAGCAGGTGCGGCGCATATTGCGGATGATTGATGCGTACGTCTTGCGCCGGTTGATTTGCGATTTGCCAACAAACTCGTTGAACAAGGTTTTCGTTGAGTTGCACCGCGGCGTTTCGGCGCACGATGCAAATGTACCTTACGATGAGCGGGTTGCGTATGTGTTGATGACTCGGTCGGGCAAGGCACGGTTCCCAGATGATGCGGAGTTCGTTCAGGCGCTGGTAGAAAAACGAGTGTATGAGATGCGGACGAAGAACCGCGCGTATTTCTTTTCGCGCTTGGAGAATGGCACGAGCCGGACAGCGGTCGTCAACGGCGTTGAGGACGTGGTTTATGACAAGATCCGCAACGGGGACTATACCGTCGAGCACGTCATGCCGCAAAAGCTGACGGAGGAATGGCGTACGGTGCTTGGAGGAGATTGGGCGCGGGTTCATGAGACATGGCTGCATCGCTTGGGGAACTTGACACTGACGGCCTATAACTCGGAAATGAGCAACAAGAGCTTTGTCAGCAAGGCTGGGCGCTCTCTTGCCGATTTGAAGGCGGATGCGTTCGGTTTTTCGTCAGAGGCGCATCATCTTTTCTTGAATGAGTTTATCGCGCAACAGGAGACTTGGACGGAGGCGGAAATCATCAAGCGGGCGAAAGATCTTGCTGATCGCGCACAGTGCATTTGGCAATATCCGACGACGAATTACAATCCACCGCGGCCAGAAGTGTTTGCGTATGGGATCGTTGCCCATCGTCCGGGGTTCTTCACAAACTCAAAGCCTGTTGCGTTTCGATTCCGTGATGTTGAGTATCGGACGGACTCTTGGACAACAATTGTGCGACAGGTTTTAACATTGTTGGCAAAGGAATCCTCGGAAAAGCTACATGCGGCTGCTGCTAAGTCGAGCACCATTCGCCTTGCAATTAATAAGACGGACACGCTGGTGATGGAAGAGTTCGCCCCCAATACATTCGCATGTTGCCACGGCAGCGTTTGGGAGAAATGCAATGTTATGAAACAGGCATTGTCCGAATTTCCGGATTTAGATGTTGAGGTTGTGTTTAACAATCCTATTGAAGACGAAGAGGACGAATAACTACTGGCGCGGAACACGCGGCGGAATATCATCATTGGGCGGGCGGATCGCGTCTTTTGCAGATACTCCGAGCTTTCGGTGAATACATGCGAGAACCGGCTGATCAAACGGGCGTTGCTGTTTGCGGAACGGATTGTCGGCAGGATGCTGGATCAGGGACAGCGAAGCGCGGTCATGCTGCAGGGGAGCTCAACGGCAGATCATCTATCAGGCGAATGTGACAACGGGTAAGCCGGATTTTCTGTATTTTGACGAGGAGCGTCCTTTGATACTGGATACCAAGTATAAACCCAGATACGGCGCAGGAGCGTTTGATGTGGAGGACATTCGACAGCTTGCGGGTTATGCGCGGGATCGCAAGGTCTTAAAGAGGCTTGGAGTCCAAGATGCTGAAGAGTAGGATTCGGCAGTCGTGCCATGCGTCATCATCTATCCAGAGGTGTGGGGCGGTGATGTCAAATTCGACGGGTCGCATTCGCCGATTGATCAGGTACAGTTGGAAGTTGCACCGATAGGGGAGCTTGTTGGGTTTTATCGCATGAGTTTCCCGTTGCCAGTTCAAGTGTAGGGGTTGCGGTCGCGGGGCGACCGCCCTTTCAGGCGATACAAGGGCAGGCCGTTCAGCTACTTCGGGTTCCTGGAGAAGACCGTGCGCCCAACGAACATGGCACGGCGGCGCGTGAAGATAGACGTCCTCCCATATTCAGAACTGTGAAAGAGGCATGGGGGCATGCCGTCTAAGTATTCTTTAATTTTCGGGAATGAAATCGTTTAATTTTCAGGAACGGGATTGATTTCTGGGAACCATACATGGTATGGATCTTGCAAAAGAAGAAAGAGAAAATGGAAAAGAAAAAGAAGTTCGAGGATATCCTCAAGGCTACCGGGCGAGTCGGCGTCGGAAATGTGCTGGCAGAACTCGACAGACTGGGGTTCTACGCTGCGCCGACGGCCTAGCCTCGTATATCTTGGAGGCGTGAATATTTGACTAGTTGCTACCAAATTTTGACTGGGTTGTATAGAAAAGGAGCAATCGCATGACTAAGAAAAACGGAAAAATGACGTTGACGCGGGCACTCAAGGAAACGATGAACATGAATAAGATGATGGTGACTGTTGTAGCCGCGATGATGACAAATGGTATAGCGGACACGCAGTTGGCGGGGAACATGGACATTGTTTGCGCGGCGCGGGCGCAGGTAGGCGTGACTATGCGTTACGCGCCGGGGTACGTGAAGATCGTATACCCAAACGGTGACGTGCCGAGAGACAAGGGCGTGTGCGTGGACGTGGTGATACGAGCGCTCCGCGACGCTCGGAATGTGGATCTCCAGAAACTCATCCACGAGGATATGAAGGCCAACTTCAAGGCATATCCACAGAACTGGGGGTTGAAGAACACCGATCCCAATATCGACCACCGGTGCGTTCCGAATCAGCAATGCTACTTCAAACGGCGTGGATGGTCGTTATCAAGCCGTAATCGATTGCTCGTTCTCGTAAAATATGCGTGAGACAGATGAGAACAATGCGTAATATTGTCGGCAAGGTGGTTTCGTTCATTCTGGTGACAGCGCTCGTTGCACTTGCCTGTTTCGTCACTTTGTTCGTCATAATGGTCGCTCCCATACCCGGCATTTCCATGTTGGCGGGTGGCCTGGCTTTTGTGTTCAGACGGCGAATAGGCTGGTGGCGATCCGGCGTGATCATCATCTTTCTTGGGTGTGCGCTCATGGCGGATGCATTGACGAGTTCCGAACCGTGGCAGGACGTGGAGACAATGGAATTCAGCGAATGGGTCGCGGATGCTCGGCGGAATCCGTGCGGGGAGAGAGAAGCGTTGGTGCTCATGTCCATCGCCCTTCTGGCGACGGGATGCGGAATGCTTGTATGGCGGATAACAGGCAAACAGGGACGCCCGTATCCACCGTTCACTTCAACCTGAAGGTGAGGGTTATGCGGGCGGAATAGGGAATGGGGCGGCCGTCTTGGCGGGCCGGATTGAAGCGCGCCTTCTTCGCGGCTTCAATGGCGGCAGCTTCCAGCTCCGCAAAACCGCATGACGAAACCACCTTCGCGGACTCGACCAGCCCCTCGGCGGATATTCTCAACTCCAACGTGACATCCCCTTCTTCACGCCGCTCACGCGCGCCACGAGGGTATTTCGGCTTGATCTGCTTTTGCGGCGACGGCGGTTTCACCGCATCCACCCTTGCCTGCGCCGGCGCAGAGGCGGCCGGCGCCGCGACGGACGGCGCAGGTGGCGTCTCGACTGGCGGCTCGGGCTTCTTAGGTTTCTCTACAGGCGGATCGGGCGGCAAAGGTGCATCTATTTCACGAATGTCTTTGCTTGGAGGATCGGGTTGAGGAACGGCGGAGGGATCTGGCGGCAGTTCCATCGGCGGCGGTTTTCGCGGAGACGGCGGATGCACCTCCCGCTCCGGCTGCGGTGCCTCGGCCGAAGGCATGGATGCCACAGGCGAAGCAGTATCGTCAGGCGTTTCGGAAAACGAAAGTTCAACCGACGTAAGGTCAAGCGTGGGCAATTGCATGCCCTCAGACGAAAACAAGCCGCAGGCGATCGCCACCCCCGCCACGCCAAGATGAACCGCCACGGCGCAGATCAATGCGCAAAGACCACGTACAGCGGCGCGCATCACTTCTCTCCGCCGCTAACGCCGTCCACCTGAAAACTCGCCTTCTCCACACCTGCAGCCTTTAGGCGCGCAAGGAGCTCTATGCCCGCGCCAAGAGAAGCCTTGCGGTCGCCAGATATGAGAACGGGCGTTTCCTTGCGTACCTCGACAAGGCGCTTCACCTCCGCCACAAGAGCATCGCGGGCAAGGGGACGTCCATTGAGCTGAAGAGCATCCTGCGGGTCGATGGTTACGACAATCCGTTCGCCCTTCTCGAACGCCCCTTCCGCAGTTGGAAGATCAACCTTGAGCCCGCGATGGACGGCCATGTTGAAAACGGCATACACGAAGAACACAAGCACAAGGAACATGACGTCCATCAAAGACACCAGCTCCACGCGCGCAGGGCGTTTAAGATAGGGGCTCTCAAGCTTTCTCTTCATCGCGTTCAAGGCGCGCCGCCGCCTTCGCCAGAAGCGCCAACAGGAAGTTATAGGGAAAGATGAGAATGAGCGCCGCGACGAGTCCGGCGGCTGTTGTGATGAGCGCTTCGCCTATGCCGGCAGTAGCGGCCAGAGGAGAGGCGGCATCGGAAAGCTTGAAAGCACCGAACGTCTGTATGATTCCCGTGACCGTGCCAAGGATGCCGAGCATCGGCTCGGCGGTGATTATTGTGGAGAGAAGCCCGAAGCCGCGCTGAAGGCGATTGAGAGCGGCCTGCGGATCGTCTGCCCGCTCACGCGACCGGAAGAACGCAGCGAACGCGAATAGCCGATCAAAGACTATCGCCGCGCCAAGCACGGAGAGAATCAGAATCGGCCACATCACCGGCCCGCCTTCGCGAAACGTCTGGATAATTCCTTCGATATTCATCATTGCATTTCGTTAAACGCACCTAACCGCAAATGGGTTCACATCTAACCAAAACGCGCGCGGGAAACCCGCGCGCGCCGGTTTGCCTTCAATGAAGGCCGGATAGAACGCAATTACCTAGAAGCCTTGACCTTGAAGTACTTGACATTACCGCTAATCGCTGAAAGATCGACTGAAACGGTATTCTTTGCACCCGTCGAATCACGAGTCAACTGCTGATTAGCAACAGACGTGTATGATCCACTGGGAGTATCGCAACCGACAATCTCAAAATCAGCACCCGTCCCACCAGGGAAGGAGAACACCATCTTAGAGGTTTCTGTCGTGGAAGGCTGGAGATCCTTGAGCTCGAACTTGATATTATCATTGACATCAAGGTCGGCAACATACTTCTCGGCAACTGTCATACCGCTACTATCAGGAGCATATCCCCCTGCATTATCAATGCCCTGCTCAATGAGCCAAGTCTTTTTGACATCGACGGACCTGCCCTTCGGATCCGTAACGGCTATCGTTACATCACCGACATCAATTGCGGGCCCATCAACTTTCTGGCTCGTATAGACATCATCGATAGCAGTGGTACCGACAACCTTCATCGAGGAAAGCCTAGACTTAGAAGAACCCGTGGCGAGCTCATACCATGAACCCGGTTGCGAACTGTCGGTAGAATTAGCATATCCGTTGGCGGAAACACAAGGAAGACCATTTAGGCTGATCTGGCAACGGTGATGCTCATAGTCAAAGTTGAACGAGACGCGAACCCAAGTGTCAGCTGTAAGCACGTTGGTGCTGATCGGATGAAAAGCAGGGCTGGTGGCTCCGAAATAGGCATTGAGGATTCCATTCGTGGCAATGCCGACTGCAATCTGCACGCCCGACTCGCCGGAAGGCAACGCAAGCTCATCATCAGGAAGGACAACCTTCACCATCATATCCACCTGAGAGGCAGTGCTCGCCACCATGCTGGAAAACATTGTGGCGTTCGAGACAGACCCCTCGACGGCGAGAACCGTGGTATGGGCCGCGTTGGTCTGATTGCCTGGAACTCCTGCGGTAGCGTTGTAGGAATCACCCCCAGCAAGAACGGCATTGCCGTCCCAGTCCGCAACTGTATCACCGACAGTACCCTCAAACGCCTGAAATTGCGGCGTGTATCCGTCGGCATACGCGCCGGCTATGAGCATGGCGCTCGTGAAGAGAAGAACATCTAGTTTTTTCATTTGCGTCTATCCTTTTTGTTGTCGTTAGAGACACCTTGTCCAACGATTACGGTTCTATGATACATGTTTTCGTTTCCGCCGTCAAGGGGGGTAATTGAATTTTTTTATTTTTTTCATGCGAAGAGTTTGGCGAGTTTTTCGAGCTTGACGAGGTTCGCCTGAAGCTCTGCGAGTTTGGCGCGTTGGCCATCCACAATCGCCTGCGGAGCGTGGTCTACGAACTGGCGATTCGAGAGCTTCGCCTCGGCTGAGCGGATGAAGCCGCGTGTCTTCTCGAGCTCGGCGGCCACGCGCTTGGCCTCGGCCGCCTTGTCGATGAAGCCGTCAAGAGAGAGATACACCGTGCCGAGTTTGCAGATGGCGCCGGGCATGGCGAGTTCGGCGTCGCCTGCGGAGACTGACACATCCTCGGCGCGCATCGCCTTCTTGACGGAGGCGACGTCCGCCGCCAGAAGTTCGGCGGACTTGGCGTCGTGGCACTGTATCGCGACTTTCACGAATGCGGACGGCGGCACCTTGTACTCGGCGCGCAGCGCGCGCAAGGCGGTGATCATCTCGCGCTTCGCCTCGACGAACTCGTAGATGTCGTCCGAAAGGCCCCACGCCGCCTTCTCTTCGTCGGTGTAGCCCTTCGGGAACTCGGCGCGGAGAATGGTCTCGTTCTCCTTGAGGAAGCCGAGCTGGTGGGCGACTTCCTCCGTGACGAACGGCATATAGGGATGAAGAAGGCGGAGCGCCTTCCAGAACACATCGCGGAGAATGGCGAATGCGGTCGCCTTGTCGGGAGCATCCTTGGCGTACTCCACGTACCAGTCGCAAATCTGCGTCCAGAAGAAATCGTACACGGCGAGCGCGCCGTCCTGTATGCGGTACTTTGCGAGAAGGTCGTTCATCTTGGCGCAAGCCTTGTCGCACGCGACGAGGATGTGGCGTTCGTCGGAGGTTAGTTGGCCATCAAATCTACCGGCCGCAGATTGTGTCGCTTCGCTGTTCATCTCGATGAAGCGCGCGGCGTTCCATATCTTCGTGCAGAAGTTGCGCCCGATCTCGAACTTGCTCTTGTCAACCTTCGTGTCGCACTCAAGCGACGTGATGAGAGCGAGCGAGAAGCGCAGAGCATCGGCGGAATAGGCATCGATGAGCTCGAGCGGGTCGAGGGAGTTGCCGAGCGACTTTGACATCTTGCGGCCCTGCGCGTCGCGCACAATGCCGTGGATGACGATGTTCTTGAACGGCGGCACGCCCATGAAGTGGATGCCGGCCATCATCATGCGCGCCACCCAGAAGAATATGATGTCCTGCGCCGTGACAAGATCGGTGGTTGGATAGTAGTAGGCGAGATCGGCCGTCTTCTCCGGCCAGCCGAGCGTGGAGAACGGCCAGAGCCACGAAGAGAACCATGTGTCGAGCACATCGGGATCCTGCTCGAGGTCGGCGAGCGTGAGACCGGCATTGCCCGTCGCCGCCTTCGCCATCTCAAGCGCCTTCTCCTTTGTCTCGGCCACGAACACCTGTTCACTATTCGCCATTCCCTCTTCGCTCGCATTCCCGCGGACGTAGTACGCGGGAATGCGGTGTCCCCACCAGAGCTGGCGGGAGATGCACCAGTCCTGGATGTTGTTCATCCAGTTGAAATAGATTTTGCTCCAACGTTCCGGAACGAAACGCACCTCGCCGCTCTTGACTGCTGCGATGGCGGGCTCGGCGAGCGGCTTCATCTTCACGAACCACTGCTTTGAGAGACGGCTTTCCACGACGGCGTGGCAGCGGTAGCAGTGGCCCACCTGATTGTCGTAATCCTCTATGTGATCAAGGAATCCGCCGGCCTCGAGATCGGCGACGAGCGCGTCGCGGCACTCGAAGCGGTCCATGCCGCAATATTTCGCGCCGGCCAGTTCGTTCATGTGGCCGTCGTCGGTCATGATGTTGATCTCTTCAAGACCATGCCGCTTGCCCACGAGGAAGTCGTTGGGGTCGTGCGCCGGGGTGATCTTCACGATGCCCGTGCCGAATTCCTTCTCGACGTACGCATCGGAGACCACGGGTATCTCGCGGCCCGTGAGAGGGAGTATGACCGTCTTGCCCACGAGATGGGCGTAACGCTCGTCGGACGGATTCACCGCCACGGCAGTATCGCCGGGAAGCGTTTCGGGGCGCGTGGTGGCCACCATCACGTAATCGGCATACGGCTCGCCGCGGACGCCCTTCTCGCTACCCACCACCGGATAGCGAACGTACCAGAGGTGGCCGTGGTTCGCCTCGTGCTCAACCTCGTCGTTGGCGAGAGCCGTGCCGCAGCGAGGGCACCAGTTCACGATGTAGTTGCCCTTGTAGATGAGACCTTCGTTGAAGAGCTGGCAGAAAACCTTGGAGACGGCCTTGGAGCAGCCTTCGTCGAACGTGAAGCGCTCGCGCTGCCAGTCGGTGGAATTGCCGAGCATCCTCTGCTGGTGGACGATCGTGCCGCCGTACTGCCTCTTCCACTCCCAGACTCTCTCGAGGAACGCCTCACGGCCGAGATCCTGACGGCGCTTCCCTTCCTTCTTAAGCGCCTTCTCCACGACATTCTGCGTGGCGATGCCGGCATGGTCGGTGCCCGGAAGCCAAAGGGTGTTGAACCCGCTCATCCTGCGCCAGCGGACGATTATGTCCTGGATAGTCTGGTTCAGGGCATGGCCCATGTGCAGGATGCCCGTGACGTTCGGCGGGGGTATCACAACAGAATACGGCGTGCCGTGACCCGGCTCATCGTGAAAATATCCGTTCTTTTCCCATATCGGGTACCATTTGGCCTCTGCGGCCTTGGCATCATAACGTTTATCCATCATCTTTCTTCACCTTCGAAAATTCAACGTATATTATACCATGAATTATGCGTTTTGGGGTTCCCAAAAGAAACGCGGATTGGATTACCGGCACATGGAGAGAGAAAGGATGGCGAAGCTCGTGGCAAGCACTGGATCGCCTTCCCAGAAGCGATTGTTGTCGTTACACCAGCTACCATCCTCCGACTGCAAAGAGACGAGCTTGTCGGAAAGCTCGCGTTTCCACGCTATCTTGCGTCCGTCTGCCGCCGGAAGCTCATTTATCCCGGCAACAGAAAGCGCACGGGAAAGGATGTCGTAGTAATAGTAAAGCCCTTGATTACCCATGCCGGGATTCTCGTCAACCGTCCAGAATTTGGTGCAGTAGTCGAGCGCGGACCGGACGCGCGGATCGGACTTGGTGAGATTCGCATGGCACATCGAGAGCACTGCCGCGTAGCTCATCGAACCGTACGCGCGCAGCTGGACGCGTCCGCTGGCGTTAGTCGCTGTTCCGCCTTGAGGCGTGCGGTCGTTGTATGCCGCTCCGCCGGCGCGTTCCCCTTCTTTCTCCTGCAGTTTCGTGACGAACTTGAGTGCAGCATCCCAGTTCAGGTCGGCGCGTTTCTCGCCGGCCGGGCGAAAGTCCTCCGCTCCCTGCGTGCGGCGCATCGCGTCCATGGCGTAGGAAGTGTTCGAGAGATCCGCGTAGCGCCTGCGGCTCGCGCGGTCGTAGCCGAATCCGCCGGACATCGTATCGTCGCCCGTCAGCTGGCTGCCCGCTATGTACGTGCGCGCGTCAAGTATTGCCTTCACGGGCGCAAGACCCGATTCGTAGAGCGCGCTCACACAGACGGACGTGTTGTAGTTTCCAAGCCCCGAACCGCCGCGCCCCGGCTTCGGAACGTAGAACCCGCCGTCTGGACGCTGCGTCTTAAGGACGAACGCACATGCGTTCGACGCGGCGGCGGTGCGGCTCTCGCCCGCCACGGTGAGCGCCCAGAGCGGCAGCGCCGTCAGCGCCGGCATCTGCGGATCGCTGAACGAACCATCCTTCTCCTGCTGCGCCAAGAGAAATTTCACGCCTCGCCCGATCGCCGCGTCGATTGCAGCCTTGTCGGCCGCGAATACTGCTGCGGCAAGGGAAACCGCCATGACGCCAATTGTTCTATGCATTGTCGTTTTCATGTTACACCTCCACTGTAGATCATGTGCGCTTGACGCCGGACATAAGCCAATGCGGCATCGGCGGCGGAACGGGGCGGGCGTCCTCAGGATCGAATCCCGCCGCGCACATCCATTCCTTCAACTCGGCGTCGGAGAACACCCATCCGTTCTCTGCGGTGAGCGCCATGTTCACCGCGAAGAGCGCGGAGAACTTCGGCGCGGCGCGCGTCTCGTCCGTCATCATGTCGAGCACGAAGAGCCGTCCGCCGGGTTTCAGCGCGCGCGCGGCCCTTGCGAGTATGTCGGCGATCTGCTCTGGAGATTCCTGGTGAAGCGCGCCGAAAATCGTCGCTGCGTCGTAGGCTTCGCTCTCGTATTCGTCGGAATGGTAGTCCCCGGCGCGGCATTCGATGCGGTCGGAAAGGCCTGCGGCGCCGACGCATTCGGCGGCGACGGCGCTGACCGCTGGAACGTCTACCGTGACGGCCGTCCAGCCGGGATTCGCCTTGACGAGAAGTTCGGCGTACGTGCCGGGGCCGCCGGCCAGGTCCAGGAGACGGCCGCCGCCGGACGGTAACTTGACCATCGGGACGATGGCGCGGCCAATCGCGAGAGCGCGGCCGCGCATCGCGAGTGCGAAGCGGCGGGTACGTTCGGGGTCGTCGCCAAGATGGAGAGCCGGCGCCTCGACCGGATGCCCTGTTTCGGCAAGGCGCGCAAGTCGGCCCCAGGCAGGATATACGTCCTGGTTGTATTTGACAGCCTGCGAGAGATCGGCCGGTCCGCCGGGAACGAGTGCCATTTTGCCTGCCTGCGTGTTGGAGTATTTTCCGTCCGCCTTGGCAAGGATCCCCTCCGCGACGCATGCGTCGAGCAGAAGACGCATGCCGCGCACAGAGCAGCCTGTCGCCCCGGCAACCTCATCGCATGTGCCGCCGGTTTTCTCCACGGCGGCGAACACGCCCTTCTCAAGGGCGGCGAAAAGCACGGCGCTCCCGTAGAATGCGCTCGCCAGCTCCACTATTTCGGAAATCGATTTTTCTTCCATGCCCACATTATACCATAAGCCGGTTCGGAATTGGACATCGCAATATTTTGGAGGTTCCCCAATTTTTCTCAGGATCGCCATCCATCGATTCGCCGTCCGCCCGTGCGTAGTGCCCATTATTCCCGCTCGAAGGAGAACAGCTGTTCGGGAAGGAAGCAGCTGGCGAGGATGTGCCCGCGGATGACGGATGACGTCACATGCACGGCACGGCCGCGAAGCATCTGGAACGCCTCAAGCCACTGCCCGTGAAGAGAGACCGTCATCTCGCCGGTGTCCGGCATGAAGCCATCCACGATCAACTCCTTCGGAGGATAGCGTATGCCGGTGCCAAGCGCCTTCGAAACGGCCTCCTTGGCGCACCAGAAGCGAACTAGCGCGGCAGGGGCATCGACGGCATTTGCGGCAAGCTCAAGCTCGTCCGGACCGAACACGCCACGGATGAACTCCTCGGAGAGAGCGCGGCCGCGCAGCTCGACGTCCACGCCGACGCGGGCATTCGCGGCGACGACCGCCACGACGAACTGGGCGGTGTGGGCTATCGCGAGGTCCAGACGCACAGAGAGACGATCCTGCCATGCCCCAAGCGCGTGCGGCTTGCCGGAACCGTCCGCCCACACGTACACGTCGGCATCCGTCCAGCGCGCCTGATAGTTGTCGTGCAGGAAACGGCGCACGGCCTCCTTTGCGGCGATTCGCCCGAAGAGCCATTCGGTGCGACGATTGATCGCGCCCGGCATCTCCGCGAAAGGACGGCGCTCCGCGCCGTGCAGAACGATCTGCGAGACCGTTTTCAGCCAAAGAGCCTCGTTGCGTTCGAAGATGTGATACGGGACATCGGTAATCATCGCGGAGGCTATGGACGTTGCCGGAGAGCCGAGAAGGTCGGGCTCGACCGGACGGGTCATGTACGCCGACACAGGGGACAGCAGCAGACGTCCATATTCGACCGGTACGCGCTCGACAAGTTCCTCGTACCCGCGCAGCTCTGCCACGACATTGCCGTCGCCGGAAGAAACCATGATGTCCGCCACATGCGTCTTGGGCGTAACGCCTGTGAGGCGCAGATAGCAGTTGAGCCGTGCCCCTTCCGGTATGGCGGCTCGATGCAGAACAAGCCGCCTTAGGCGGCAGGGAAGCGAAAACGATGCTCCACCGAACGGCGAACGGCTGCGCCAAAGCGGGAAACCGTCACCGACGGCGGCAAGAAGCAAGGGGTTCACGAGCCACAACGGAAGAGCCGTATGAGTGACGGCGTGAGCCGACGACGGCATTTCGATTTCGTAATCGAGTCCGCCGCGATCCCATAGCGTAACCCTGCTTATCGCGCGATTCGACTCTCCCGCATAGAGTCTGTCTGGATAGATGTCCTGCCCCGTCCAGTTGACATTGCTTGGGTTGCGTAGCGGAGTGATGTCGATGGGTTCCGGCGACGGACGTTCTGCCGCCAGCAGAACAGTGGCTTCCATGGCCGGCCAGGTCCAGGCGGAATCCTGCCTCTCGTCGCGCAGAAGCACCTTGACCACGGCGACGGCCGGATCCGAGGATGCCGTGCGCTCCGCACGCACATGAAGCCTGAGGCGTCCATTCGCGAAAGCGACGGGCCTTCTGAGACGGATGTCGTCGAGCGCTATCACACGGCGGTTCGGAACGAGTTCCTGCGCGACCTCGGCCATTATCTCGGCGGCGGACATGAGGGACAAGGGCGTAAAGCCGCGCAGCGAGGAATCGGAGTACGCTATCTGCGAAGATCCAACGGCAGCATGGGCGAAGAGGGGAGCGCGCGCGAACGAGAACTCCTTGGCTATTTCAAGCGTCACGCCGGGCGATTGATCCACAGTGTCGGAATCAGAGATGAGCGGCGCGGCGGCGCCCTGGTCGAACTGGCGCTGCATTCGTTCCTTTTCGGCGGCGGCGGCGGCGCGCGTGCGTCCTCGCCTGCCATTCTCCGCCGCGGCGCCCAAGGCCGCCGCAGGGTTTGGCGGAACCGCCGCCAAGACGAGACGCGGCAGGCCACGATGGAGGCGAAGTTCGGAATCGCTGCGGATTTCAAGCGAAAGCGGAGAATCGAGATCGAGGGCGCGACATCTGCGGCCGGCGAAAAGAGGCTCCGGGTCAATCTGCGCTCCTAGAGCGGCAAGCGCGCCAGCCGTGTGCAGAAGCTGCGGCCAACCAGCCCGATGCATGGCGTCGGCAGCAAGCGCCACATGCGGCTCACCGCGCAGAATCTCGCCGATGGCGGACGTCGCAAGACCGCGAGGACCGGCTTCCACGAAGACCCTGAACCCGTCCGCATACATCCGCCTCACGGTCTCTTCGAAACGCACGGCCTGCGCCCACTGCGCCGCAGCGACTTCGCGCGCCTTGCGCGGTTTCTCCGGAAGCGGTTCGGCGGAACCGCAGGAATACACTGGCATGACCGGCTTCGCGCCAACCCACTGGGCGGCGAACTTGCGGAAGAACGGAAGCACCGGCGAACACCAGGGGGTGTTGAACGGGCGATCCACCGGCAGGCGCACTCCGCGCACGCCTATCGACAACAGGGCATGCTGCACTTCGTCGGCCACCTCCGGCGCCAAAGCAAGAAGCATTTGGCGCGGAGACTGCCTGAAGGCCACGGACACCTTGTCCTGCGGGAATGTGCCGAGGATCTCGTCCGTTTCCTCCGGGCGCGGAGAGAGAACCGTCAGGAACACGCACTTCGGAAGACCGGCGTGAGCTGCCGTCTTGTCCACCAGCTTGTACATTTCACGCAGGAATTTCAAGCGACCAGGACGACTCTTTGGGCTGTCGAAGTCGCCGAAGTACCCCCCGGCGGCAAGGGCTGAAAGATCGCCTCCGGCAAATCCCGTCACGCCGTCCGGCCTGATGCCGAGCGTCGCGAGGAGGCGGCGCACCGCGGCGTTGGCGGAATACGTGGAGACCATGGCCTCGGCATAGCCGCCAGCCGCAAAAACGTCAGCGTCATGGCGATAGCATGGCGCAGGCGGGAACACGAAATCTGCCGGCGTGAACGCGCCGCCCGCGAGAGCCTCCTCCAACTCGTCGAAAGCCTCGCGGCAGACTGGAAACCGTATCGCGAGTTCGTGGAGCATGTCGGGGTAGAACGACGTAGCCCCCGGAAACACGAACGCCACCTTGCCGCCTGTGCCGGGACCGAGCTCTCGGGCGGAGAAGTAATATGTGCCGGTCCTGTCGCGGATGCGCTGCGCCCCTGCGTCAAGACGGGACTGGACCGTCGCGAGGCGCGTGCGAAGAGATTCCGTGGAGGACACCACAAATGCGATCGGAGCGCTGCGACCCTCCGCATTGCCGCCGTCGGACTTCCAGCGGCGGACACAAGTCAGAGCGACATCGGCCAAGGATGCGTCCGGCGCCTGCTCAAGGAATCTGCGCAACAGCTCGACGGAGGCGACGTCGACAACGACGAGTTCTGCCGATGACGATTCATCGTCCATGGCGCTTCTCCTTTCCGTCCTTATCTCCAGCACCAGTCGCCCGCTCCTCTCCAAGCACGAGCACGGCGCCGCGGCCCGAGAAGTCGCGCGCCAGCACAGCGGCGCAGCGCGGCGCATTGGCGTCGCCAGTTATCCATGGTCTTGCCGTGTTGAGGAGATACGCCGGCGAGACGAGATTCGAAAGGCATTCAAGCGGTCGCTCCGCCGTCACCTGAGGCGGCAGAACACGCGAGTGAAGAGCCAATGCCGCCTTCAAGACTCCGGCTGCGGCAGCCGCATTGAAGCAATGGCCTATGTTGCCCTTCACGGAACCGAGACCGACAAGAGGTCCACCGGGACGGTGTTCGCCCCAAAGGCGGCAGATTGCCTCCGCCTCGGCGATGTCGGCCTCCGGGACGCCGCTGCCATCGGCCTCGACGAGGCGAATCGCATGGACCTGGAGACCGGCATCGTCCGCCGCCGCCGCAAGAAGCTCGTCGGCGGCCTGCCTTCCGAATGAGAATCCGCGCAGAAGAGCGTAGATGCGGTCATGGTCGCGGAGAGCGTCTGTCTCGCGCTTCAGGACGAAGAAGGCCCCGCCTTCTCCTGGTATTGTGCCGGACGCCGAACGGTCGAACGGAACGAGTTCCGCGCCCTGCGAGAACAGAACGTCGCCGGCCATGCCCTCAAGGTATTCGCGATTGAGCGGAGGTTGCAGGGCACCGGCAAGAGCGACATCCACGCGACCTGAGCGAAGATCATCGGCCGCCGCCTGGAGCGTGGCGATGCCCGTTAGCACACCCGCGTCCAGGTCCGACGCATCGCCCGAGAATCCGCATTCCTGCGCGATCCAGTCCGCCATGCGATGTCCGCAACCCGAGAAGAATGCGCCTGTGGTCGCGGCAGGGAGCGCGTCTATAAGGCGGGTACGCACATCGTCCATGCTCTCCGCCGGCGCATGAAAGTAGCGCCTGAGAATTTCGATCGTCTGGTCGACGAACAGAGTGTGTGCGAGCCAATTGACGTCGGCCGCAGTGAATGGCGGCGCATAGCCGAAGCGCACCGAGCCGCGAACGGGGAACTGAGATTTTGGGCGTATGCCGGCATCGGCAAGGGCATCGAAAGCGAGGCGGACGGCAAAGTACAGATCCGGATTCTCGCCGGCGTTTATCTGGCGGGGGAATGTCTGTTCGCGCGGAATGCAGGAATAGAGATCGTCGGGATCGGACGAATATCCGAGGACGCCGCCATGTGTGGGGTAGGGACGCTGAAACACGCCCGTCGCGCCGGCGGGCCGCGCCACATCGTCTTTGAACGGGCGGAGCGCCGAACGGCGATCGGATATGACGCGCCACAGCGCGCCGGCGTTCGGCGCACTCGCAAAGCGGCAGGAAATGCCGACTATGGCTATGGGGCAGTTTTCCACTTCCTTGATTTACGCCGTTTTCTCTCCGCTATGGGCAGCAGCCTTCTGTTTCTGACTGGTCCATTTTATACCAAAATTGACGCTGCATAATCCAACTCCATATCCTTGCCGGACGCACAACTACGCCTTGAGGGCATCAACCGGATTCTTCGATGCCGCAAGAAATGCCGGCAGAAACGAGGCGAGAAGACCGAACAAATACACGATCACCACGACCCACACGACATCGGCCGCGACAAGACGGTACGGAATCGAATCAAGTCCGTAGACGCTCTTGGGGAACACCTCCACGCCGAACCGCGCAAGAAGCTCCACGAGGTTCTGGAGATTCCTCAGTATCGTGAACGCAAGCGCAAGGCCCAGCACAACTCCCGCAGTGACCTGCACCAGACCGTGAACCATGAACGCGCCCATTATCTTCGCCTTGCCGAAGCCGAGAGCCTTCAAGAGGCCGATCTCGGACGTCTTCTGCACTGTGAGAACGAGAAGCGTGTTCATCACGCAGAAAAGCGCGACAACGGTCACAAGCATGAGAAGAAGCGCCGTCATGTTCTTCTCCACGGCAAGGGCGTTGAAGAGCTCGCGATCCGCCTCGCGCCATGTGATCTGGCGACATTTTGGAGCGATCGCCGATATGCGCGCGCAAAGCGCGTCGAAGACAGGCGCATTGGCCGGCTCGGCCGTCTTCACGTGAATGGCGAAAACGCCCTTCTCCATTCCCATCAAGTCGCGCACATTGGGGAGCGAGGCGGCGGCGAACCCTGAATCATAGTCGCGTTGCCCAGACGAGAAAATTCCCACAACGTTCCAGCGCACGGGAAGGTATATCTCATCGCGCTGAGTGAGAGTCTTGGGAGAATAGACCGTAACCTTGTCGCCCACCCATACTCCCAGTTTGCGGGCGAGGTCGTTGCCGAGGACGATCGAGTCTCCTTCCAGATCGAACACGCCGGCCCTTGGCGCGCCAACGTTGTATGCGGCCTTGAAGCGATCGGCGTCAACGCCCAGAACAACAGGAGCGGCCACGCGGCCGCGGAACTCGAGAAGGCAGCGCGTGTCGATCTCGGGCGCGGCGGAAATGACGCCGGGGAGCCTGCCGATCTCGTCTGAAAGCTCATCTTCGCCATCTATGACGTGGCCGGACCATGGAACGAGCGAAACGTGCGGCTTGAAGTCGAGGATCTTCTCCTGCCAGAGATCTCCGAATCCCGTCATCACGGCGCGCACGATTATCACCACCGCCACGCCAAGAAGAACGCCAAGAATCGAAACGCAGGTGATCACTGAGGTCACGCTGCGTTTCGGTTTCAGGTATTTGACGGCCAGGAAAAGACTGAAAGGCATCGTTTGACCGTCAGATGTCGATAGACACGCCCACTTCACCGCCCTTGTCCTTGGAGAGCGCCTCCACATCAGCTTCCACTTCCGTGGCCTTCAGCGAAGTCGTGGGCAAATAGCGATAGTACACCATGAGCTGCAGAGCGCAGAAACACGTGGCCATCACCGGGGCGTTGTAGGTGTCGTTGCTCTTCCAATGGCCGCACTGGCGTTCCTTCCCGCTTGGGTCAAGAACCGTCATCGGCGTGCCGTCCGCGTTCTTGTCGTCGATGATGGTCTTGGGATACAGGGCCTTCATCGCAAGGTTCCAGTCCTTCCATGCGGTCTGGTTGGCCGGAGTCGCGCCCTTGCTCATGCCGGCCTGGTATTTGCACTGGGCAGCATAATACGAGTAGTACTGCGAATTCGCTCCGCCGGCCATGTGCTTCTTGTCGAACGTGGGCTTCCAGTTCGCCATGAATTCAAGCGAAGCCTTGACTTCCGGCTCCTTGGCATAGCCCAGAAGCTGCATGGCCAGGCATCCGGTCGCGGTAAGGCCACCAGGTGCGTTGCCTGCGCAATATCCGAATCCGCCCTTCTTGAAGTTGCGGGTCTTAAGGCAGCGGATCGCCTTCTTGATGGCCTCTTCCATGCCATCGACGTGCATGCCGCCCATCTTGCCTGCCTTAAGGGCCTGGATGGCCCATCCGGCGAAGGAAAGGTCGTCACGCGAAGACGCCTTGTTGATCTTGTAGTCCCAGCCGCCTGTCGGGGACTGGCCCTGGATGATGCGCGCAAGGGCTTTCTCTGCGACTTCGCGGGCATTGGGGTTCTTCGTCATGCCATACGCCTCGCAAAGGGCATATGTTGCGATGAGATGAGCATATTCGTTGCCGTCCACGCCTTTGAAGCGCGTGACGCCGTTCTTGTCCTGGTAGCAGGCGCCTATCAGGTAGTCAAGCGCCTTGCGGACCGTTTCGCCGAACTCCTTGGAGCTTGGCGTCTCGCCATGGGCAAGATACGTGAGGATCGCGAAGCCGGTCATGGCGGTAGCGGACGGTCCGCCCCACGAGCCATTGGCGGCCTGCGTCTTCTTGAGCCAGCGGAGGGCCTTCAAGACGGCGGCTTCGGTGGCGGCATCGCCATAGGCCGCGCCGCCGCGGGTGTACGTTCCGCGAACGCCCGTCGAACGCGAAGAGCCCATCACCGACTTCATGACGACCGGCGACTGGATGTTCATCATCGCATCGACGTTGTTCACCTTCGGAGACTGCGGCTCGTTGGACGGCTGAGGCGTAGCCTCCGCGACCTCGGTGGGCGTGCCGACCGTGGGCGTGTCCATCTGAACCTCCACCTCGGTGTCCGGCGGCGGCTCAGTCTCGGGCGGCTCCTCGAACTCTTCAAGTTTCTCCTCCTGCTCGGCCTGGACGATCTCGACCTTGATTTCCTGCTTGTTGCTCGCCTGGATCGCGGTGACCACAAACAGGACGCCGACGAAGAGAACCGGTATCAGGATGGCCAAAAGCGGCGCCGACAGGCGCTGGAGTTCGATGAGGGCCTCTTTGTACTCGCGGGAAGTGCGAGGCTGGCCGAAACCCTTGAACATGTTCATGAGACGGCGGAAAAAGCCGATCTCATCGTACTTCGCCAGTTCCGCGCGAAGGTTCTCGTCGAGAAGTTCTTCTTCTTTTGTCATGTCGAAAGCTCCTTACATGCTGAAGATCGACAGATTGTGCATGCCGTACTTGCTGCAGGTGTCCAAGGCGTCCACCAGAAACTTGTGCGGGGAATCCATCGTGCAGCGTATCAGCACCGTCGCGTTCTTGGACGTTGCCGCAAGCTGCTTCAAGTTACGGTCGAGATCGGCCTGGCGCACTCCGCGCCCGTTGAAAACGAAGCCTCCCGGACCGATGTCGATCTTGATCTGGGTGTCATTCGACTCCTGCTGCTGCTGACTCGCGTTGGGCGCAGGCCTGTTCGCGTTGAGCTTGGAGAAGATGTCCTCCTGCTTGATCGTCACGACAAAGAAGATGATCAGCTCGAACACGACGTCGATCATCGGCGTCATGTCAAGCTGCGGATTTGTCTGCTCTTTTCGTGCCATTGAATGTCACCTCATTTCGGCTTTCCGGACTTGCGGTCCTGGACGGCCACGAAAGCGATTTTCCATATGCCGTTGGCCGTGCAGGCGTTCATCACGCGCGCCACATACTCGTGCTTGACGCGATAGTCGGCGCGGATGAGGACCGGGAACTCGCCGTAGCGGCGGTAGCGTTCCTTCACGCGCTGGCCGACCTGCTCTGGGGTCATCGTGCCGTTGCACATTGAAATGCGCCCGTTCTTGGCGATGTCCACGATCATGTGCCCCGGGGGAAGCTCCTCCGGAGTCAGGATGATGCCGTGCTTGCCGTCCTCCAGGCGTATGGTCTCGTCCTTCTCCTGCGCCATCTTGAGCGTGACGACGAAGAAGATGATCAGCTCGAACACGACGTCGATCATCGGCGTCATGTCAAGCTGCGGATTTTCTGTCATTTTTCTAGCCATGGTCTGTCACCCTCCCCTTGCGGGATGGACGGCGCTCAGGCCTGGGCTGCGCCTTCGTCGCCCACGACTTCCACGTTGCGGAGGCCGTTGAGGAGCTCCATCGTGACGGCGGTCATGCGAAGGATAAGGCGGTTGGCGTTGTTGCGCAGGGAATAGAAGATCGTGATTGAGGGGATGGACACGATAAGGCCGCCGGCGGTTGTCCAGAGGGCCTGGCCGATGGAGCTGGCGAGCGCGGAAGTGTCGCCTGCGCCTCCTGCGGAAAGGGCCTGGAACGTAAGAATCATGCCTTGCACCGTACCGAGCAGGCCGAGCGACGGGCCGAGGTTGGAGCACACGGAAATCCACGTCAAGCGCTGCATCAGTCGCTCTGTTTCAAGATCGGCAGCCGCGTTGACGGCCTCCTGGATCACCTCGAAACCCTCTTCGACGTGCTGGAAGGCCGCCGCAAGGATGTTCGCCATCGGGCTGGGAGACTGCTCGCACACCTTCATGGCCTTGACGACGTCGCCCTCGGCCATGGCGTTCTGGACATTGGCGATGAGCACCTGCGGCATCAGCTTCTGAGGCTTGACGAGCACCCAGCAGTCAACGGCGAAGTAGATTGCCGCCGCGGCGTCGCCGAAGAGCGAGAACCAGAGGATGGTGCCGACTGCGCCGGAACCGAACACGATGTCGAAGAAACCGCCGCCCTTCTTCGCGGGAGCAGAGTTGGAGTCAACGGGCTTTCCGCTCGCGTCAACGAGATCTGCGGCAGGCTGGGCGTCCTGGGCCATGGCCACCGTGGCGGTGATCGGCGCCACGACGAGTCCGAAGAAGAACATCGCGGCTGTAACGTTCTTGCGCATCTGTTTCATGTTCATTTTTGTTTTTCCTTTTTTAGAAGTTGTTTGTTTTCTGGAATTGATCTTTTAATTGGCGACGGTCCCTACTTGGCAGCCCAGGGGCTGGCGGCGTAGAGCTTCTTGAGTTCGGTGCGGAACGCATCGGCCCTGCTGCTCTGGCCGAGCTTCTCAAAGCATTTAGCGGCCTTGTACAAGGCCTCAGGGCGGAGCTTCGCCGCCACCGAAGCGTCGGTGTAGAGAAGAACCACTCTAAGATAACCATCGGAAAGAGCCTTCTTGGCGGCATCAGACGATTCGTTGCCGGCCTTGAAGATCATGTCTCCGCGCATTATCAGCGCAGCGCCGCTCGAGTAACGGTCGCCGCTAGCGGCCGCTTTGGCAAGGACATCCTCCAGGACCGAAGTGCGGTTCAAGGCCAAAAGCGCAGCCCAATAGGCCGGCGCGAGCTCGCCCTTGTAGGCGGCGGACTTCTCGCCGTCGATGACGCCCTTTGCCGCGGCGAGGGCCTTGTCCGGGGCTCCGGCGGCAAGATGCGCCTCGGCGAGATAACGCGCGGCCGCGCGATCCCATTCGAGGTGCGCGTACTCCTTGACTATCTTCGTCAACGGAGCTATCGCCGCCGCACCCTGGCCTTTCTCGACCTGCGCCACAAGCTGGTCCCAGCCGGCAGGCTTCGCTATGTCGATCTCCGCGACGTCAGTGGCCTTGACCTGAATCTCAATGCCGCCTTTCGCCACGACATACGCCTTGTCGCGGGCGCTCCAGCGTATCACGCCCTTGTTCGTGTCGCCGGCTTCGGTTGTTATTGTGCCGGTGATTCCGGCGGGGGCCGCCACGGCGGCAATCGCGGACGCCGCCGCGAACATCATGATCAGACTTCTACGCATTTGCATTTTCTCCTGTTAAATTGTTTTTATTCGGCTTTCGCCTGGTTCATCGCGTTCACAACAGCCGTCTTGCCCTTGCCTTCCGGGAAGAGTTCGAGATAGGCGTTGCCATACTCCAGAATCGACTCGCTCTGGCTCTTGCCGAGCTTGGACATGAGCGGCAGCACAGTGGTGTAGCAGCGCTCAAGGTTGGCAAGCTGGGCAGGGGTCATCTTGTTGGCCGGATAGTCAGGCGTGGGGGCGTGGGACATCAAGAACGCGCGGAACGTGGTGGCGGCCCTGCCGCATGTGTCCAGCGCCTTGTCCTTCAGGCCAAGCGCCTCCTCCGCCTCCATCTTGCGGACCATGACATCGCCGGAACGCAGATCGAGTTCGTCAAGGCTCGCCTGATCCTTGCGATAGTTGCGCAACTTCTTCACGGCGTCGATGGCCTGGTTGAAGAACGTCATGCGCAACTTGTCGTCCTTCTGCATGCGGCCTTCCTCGGATGCGACCTCCACGAGCATTTCATACGCATCTATGACGATGGCGCTCTTCGAAAGCTTTTCGTCCGCTATGAACTTGTCGAGGATGTCGTGCGCCTCGCCCCACTGCTTTGCGCCGTAATGGGCACGCGCTCTGCCGATCATGGAGCGGGCGACGATCGAAGTCCCGTTCGTCAGGCTCTTTGCCAGATCGGAGGCCTTGTCATAGGCCTGCAGAGCCGTGTCCCAGCCACGCGCTTCGAGAAGCGCGTCGCCGGCCGCAAGGAACTGCCCGGCCGTGAACTTGCCCGACGTGGAAAGCATCTGGCGGTACTGCGCAACGCCCTCGGCCTGCAAGCCCATCTCGATGAGCGTCTTGGCGAGGCGCGGCACGGAATTCTTTGCTTCGTCGGAATCCGGGAATTCGCTCTGCAGACGGGCAAACGCCTTCTGCGACTCGTCCATGTTCTTCTCGGCGGTCCAGATCGTGCCGATCTTCACGAGCGCCTGCGGAGCGAACTTGCCCTTCGGATAGGCAGCCAGATACTGCTCGAACTGCTTGACGGCCGCCTTGCGGAACGCGGGTATCTTGTCCTGCGGGAACTGCAGGCGCTGATAGCTGTCGCCCGCAAGGAACAACGCGATCTCACCATAGTTGGCGAACTTCTCCCTGTCCTCCTTGCTGGTGGCCTTGTTCGCCAGCGCGGCGGCGGAATCCTTGGCGACGACATTGAAATCCTTGATTGCCTTGATGACGTTCACGGCGCCGGACTTCTTGAGGTCGGCCGCCGCCGCCTCGTTTGTCTCCGCCGCCCTGAAGAACTCGAATCCGCGCTTCTGCTGCCTCAACGCAAGGTTGAGCATCGAAGACGTGCGGTCAAGCGGTTTCTTCGCTATGCCCGCGAATTTCCTGAGCCACGCATCCTCTTCGGCGGAATTGCCCAGCTTGCCGTTGCAAAGCGAAAGCATTTTGACGGAATCGACGTACCCTGCGGAGTTCGTGTACGTGTTCGCCACAATCCCGTAGAAGCGCGCGGCCTCCGCCCAGCTTTCGTTCTTCCAGGCCTGGCCCGCGAGCGCCATTGCCATCTGCGGAGCGTTGTAGTGGCGCGAATAGTTCTTGAAGTAGAGGTCGTAGAGATTCTTTGCGCCGAGCTTGTTGCCCAGATCGTTCTCGCGGGCGGCGAGGCGCAGCGTCTGGTCGCCGGCAGGACGATACAGGCTGCGCTTGATTCCGGAGAAACGCTCGGCAATGTAGCCCTCAACCGCGTCGGCATTCAAACGCCAATACTGCTTGTCGGCCGGAGTCTTGCCGCGCTGCCAGAGGTTGATGTAGCACTCGGCCAGCGAAGCAAGGGCGTCGATGGACTCCTCCAGCTCCGGGAACTGGGCTAGGACTTCGCGATACGCCTTCTCTGCGGCCTCGTAGTCGCCGCCTTTGTACGTCTCGTACGCGTGGCGGAACTGCATCTGGCGGACCTTCTTCATCTGGTCTGCCGTGATGTTCGTCTTGATATCCTTGCCGAAGCGCGTCTTGACGAACTTTGCAATCGTGTCGGCAAGCTCGCCCGCCGAGGCGGCCCAGGAGGATTCCGGATACTTGACGAACACGTTGATCGCATGGTTGTAGGCGCCGGCGCCGTTGCGCTTGCCGTTCACACGTGCGCCGAAGAGCGAATCCTTGATCATGTTCTCGTCTGCCTTCGGCTTCTTCGCCTCGGCCTGCACTGCCTCCCACATCATCTTGGCGAGCAGATAGCGGCATTCGGGCATCGGGCTTAGGCGCACATATCCCTTCGAGCCGTCAGGATCCTGCTCGACGAGCGAGTCGTGGATTCCGCGCAACTGCGGCATATAGCTCTCGACGAGGTTCTGCGCCTTCTCGAGCTTGCCGCGCAGAAGCTCTATGTGGGCCTTCATCGATATCGCGCGGCCGAAGACGATTATCAGCTCGTCCTTCCAGAGCAACTTGTCCGCATAGCCGGTGGCCGTGTTCAGATAGCCTTCTTTCTGCTTTGCCTTCTTCGGATCGTCGCCGCACTCGGTGGCGAGACGGATGAGAAGCTCGGTGCAGTCGGTGGCGATCGTGCACCAGACATTCTCGTCAAGGTCCAGCTTCAGAAGACCGCCGTAGATCTTGACGGCCTCGTCGATCTTCTTGTCGTTCACGAGCATCTGCGCCCACTTGTACGCGGACTCCACGTAGAAGGACTTGAGGTCGGCCTTGGGCGTGGGCACCGCCGCGAAGAACTCCTTGTATATCTTGGAGCAGTTCGCCATGTCGCCGCGGGCGTAGTACGCATCACCCATCGCGAGACGCAGCGCCCAATAGGAACTCGACCCCTTGGGCTTCTTGTCGACGACGGCCTGAACCTTGTCGAAATGGCCGAGGCGCAGCTCGCCTTGAAGCTCCACGACTTCGAGGCGCGGGCCGAGATCCGGCCATTTCGCCTTGGCTGCCTGGATGACAGGAGCCGCGAAGTCGGGCAGGTTCGCCTCCATCAGCGCCTTGATGTACTTCTCCTCCTCGTCCATTTTCGCCTTTTCGGCTTCGGACATCGCCGGCGCCTTGGGGGCCGCTGCGGCAGGAGCGTCCGCCGCGCGCGATGTGGCGCACGGCAACAATACACAAGCGGTCAACGCCGCCAAAGTATAATACGGGCAGAATCTCATGAGTGCAAGTATACCCTATGTTCGCCGCAAACGCAAGCGGAAAAAGCAATCGAAAAAAAGACTGGTTGGCGACACCGGCGCGATTTGGTAAAATCAACCCGAAAACAACACCACACCCATATCAAGACATGATAGTAAAACTTCTTTTGGACGCCAAGCGCGAAGGGCGCGAACTCGATGCGGACGACATCCGCGCGCTCATCGCCGCATACACTCGCGGCGACGTCCCCGACTACCAGATGGCCGCCTTCGCAATGGCCGTGTGCTGCAAAGGCATGTCCCCCTCCGAGACTCATGCCCTCACCGACGCGATGCGCCTCTCCGGCGCGTGCCTCGACTGGAACGAGCCAGGCGCGCCTCCCACCGCCGACAAGCATTCCACCGGCGGCGTGGGAGACAAGCTCTCCCTCGTGATCCAGCCGCTCGCCGCCGCCTGCGGCCTGCGCGTCCCGTCCCTTGCCGGCCGTGGGCTCGGCCTCACCGGCGGCACCGTCGACAAACTTGAGTCTATCCCCGGCTACAACGCCACGCTTTCGCTTGGAGACTTCAAGGACGTCGTCAACTCCTGCGGCGTGTCCATCTCGGCGCAGACGGCCGAGATAGCCCCTGCCGACAAGAAGCTCTACGCACTGCGCGACGTGACGGGGACCGTCCCCTCCATCCCTCTCATCGTCGCCTCGATACTTTCCAAGAAACTTGCCGAAGGCGCCGGCACCCTCGTCTTCGACGTCAAGTGCGGCACGGGCGCGTTCATGAGGACGCGCGCGGACGCCGAGGCGCTCGCGAGCGCGCTCGTGGGCGGCGCGCGCAGCGCCGGACGCAAGGCCGCCGCGCTCGTCACAGCGATGGACGATCCCCTCGGCTTCGCCGTGGGCAACGCATTGGAGATAGACGAGGCCCTAGATGTGCTCGACGGAAAATCGAACGCGCCCGACATAGCCGACCTCTCGATCGAGTTCGCCGCGCGCATGGTTTCGCTCGCGCGGAACATTCCTCTGAACGACGCGCTTGACGAATGCCGCGCCAGACTCGCAGACGGCTCAGCGGCCGGGCGATTCGCCGCAATGTCCGCCCGCCAAGGCGGCGACCTTGCGGCATTCCGCGCGCGCCCGCCGGCCCGCAACGTTCGAGAGGTCGCCGCCGCGCGCGCAGGCTATGTCGCGTCCATAGACTCGTCCGCCGTGGCGCGCGCCGCATTCATCCTCGGCGCAGGACGCGCAAAGTCCACCGATTCGCTCGACAACGAGGCAGGCGTGGTGCTTGCCGTCAAACGCGGCGACAAATTGGATGCCGGCGCCACCATCGCAAAGTTATTCGCCAACGACCGGCCGGACGCACTTGACGCGGCGGCCAAAGAGATGGCCTCCGCCATTGGATTCGCAGACTCTCCGCCGCCCATAGCTTCACGCATCCTGGCGGCAGTCGATTGAAGTCTACTTCTTGGGTCGCACGATTATGCCGCGATTCCAATAGGGCACCCAGTCGTTCGTCCAGGTGGTGTCGCGGAAAGGCTTGTTGAAGAGCGCTTCGTCCGGCGAAATGTCGTCGGCAGTACCGCGTGCGCCGTCCGCGCCAAGAGAAAGCACGACAGGCGGCGCACCGTTCGTGGAAGGCTCATAGACGTATGCGCGCTTCCACGGATCTTCGACTATGCGCGTCGCGTACGGTCCCACCCATCCCTTGTGCGGTGACGACTTGCGCGACAGCGCCTCAAGCCCGCCGTCCTCGGCCGATGGATACACGCCGCAATGGAACTTGTAGCGCCCAAGCGCCTCGGCAAGGGCATCGACGCTCTTCTGCGCCCGCGCCTGGCGCGCATCCATGGCCTTGCGCGTCACAACGTCATCGCGCGTAAGCTGGATTATCGAAGCGCCAAGGAAACCAAGCAGGAGAAGCACCACGAGGTAGAACACCGGGCCGCGCCTGATCGTCGGTGCCTTCAGGCCAAGCGCGCGCTTCTTCGCCTCGAAGTCGCGGTAGATGGCCTTTATCTTGCGATCGCGCTCAGTCCTGGAGATCGGGGATTTCTTCACCTCGGATCCTCTTCGGTGATGATGATCTTGAAGAACTTGGCAGGCTCGGCGGGATCCCAGATAATCTCAAGCTCTATGAGCTCGTTGTCTGCCGTGGCCAATGCCGCCTTGCCGGGGACGAGAGTCCATTTCTCATTAGGATCAGTGAGGGAAGTCTTGCTGTAAAGGCCATACCACCAGCCAGCGGCAGTATTGGCAACCCTTGCAATCGCCGAGGTTGCGCTCACGGTGAGCGGCAGAGTCCCGTCGGGGCCCTCCAACGTGTCGGGAAGCGGCGAACGCTCTGACGCAGGTCCGGTCCAGACCCAGAGAAGCGTTGACTCGCAGGTGAATCTGAATGTTGCGGTCGTGCCCTTGCCCTCGGCAAGAAGCAATGATTCGTCCGCAAGCAAATTGGTGTAGCAGCCGAAGACCTTCCAGCCCGAACACACCCAGATGTTCGTGACGTCGCCGACTATGTTCGTCTTGACGGCATCGTCCATGTTGAAGATCATCTGCCCTCCGGCAGCGATGCCCGACTCACGATCCATGTACCCCGGATTCGGAGCGCCCCAGTCCACTTCCACGCCGTTTGCGTCGTTCGTGCAGACAGACTTTACCGTAAGGCTGGGGTAGGAATTCGCGATGCCGTTATTGGCGAAGAACGCGGTGATCTCACGATCCTGATCTGCCGGAATCGAAGCCGTATAGCCGGGAACCAGACGGTAGCCTGCGAACACGCATCCATTCGTGTCTCCTTCCCAATGGTCGAAGACAAACGCATTCTGTGCAGTGACCGTCACATCGACCACCTCGCCTTTTTGATAGTAGTCAGTCTCAGGAACGGAGGCCGTGCCGTTCTCCACTCTCACGACAATGCGCACAAGCTCGTTCGTCTTCCACGACCAAGTGAGCGTCCAGTCGGCATTCTTCTCAAACGTAATCTCGGCCTCGGCCCCGGAGCCGGAGGCCACCTCGTCACCGGACAGGTTGTCGGTGAGGACCCAGCCGGCGCAGACCACGGCCACGGAATCGACGGTGTTCGTGATGCCCGGCGTCGCTGAGCAGATTACTGTCTGCCCGTTCGTGTAGGCGTTCACGTACGTACCCGCCGCCGGCGACGGCTCGCCTTCGGGCGCCCCCTCTCCGGCATCAACGGTGAAGGTGATGGCCGCGTCATCGTAAGGATCCACCCAGCCCTCTCCGCGCCACAGCCACGTGATTGCGGTGCGCTGCGTAAGAGCGAACTCGCATACGTTGCCAGTGCCGTGCGCCGGCGCGCTGCCCGTGGCCGTCCATCCGGCGCAGTAAAGCGTCTTGCCGTCCACCTCCACGGACTCAACAGTGTTCGAAGCCACAACGTATCCGGGTTTCGAGGTCAGCGCGTTGTTTGAAAACTTCTTGTTTTCCCCGTTAATCTTTACCTCCGTCGTGCTGGATACGGATGACGGATCGTTCGCGAACGAAAGCCTGTAGGTGTTGTTGTCAGTCGAGAATGCAGACGAGAACGACAGAGGTTGGTCGGTCCGGACCTGAATCGTCGGGGAACCGGCGTCCGCGTAGTCGGGCGCATCCCTCCATCCCAAGAACGTCGCGCCGGCCTCGGCTGGAGATGCGGTAAACTCTACCGTAACCATATCTTCTTCATTCGTGCTAAAACTGAAGGGATACCAGCCTGCGTCCGGCGTCACCGTCCCGTTCTCGACCGTGACGTCTATCAGCACTTCGACGGGTCTCCAGTACCATGTAAGCTGCAGATCATCGCCCTCGGACAAGGGCAATACTGCATTTGTGAACGAACTTGGATTGTTGGTGTCGCTCATATACCACGTAAATCCGAATTCACTGAGGTCAAACACCTCCGGCATCTCCTCAAATGGCCAAAAAGCGCCAGTTCCCAGATTCCAGCCATAATGCAACGTACCGGCCTTCCATTCCACCACATGTCCATCAATATTGGTGACGTAAACATCGTTTGTGTTGCAAGCCACCCAACCGACGGAAGCCCAAACGACGTTTCCGTTCGTGACGACGGACGGTGCCGAGAACACTGCGGTCTGACCGTTCGTGAAGCAACTTACATACTCGCGCAGTCCTGTGAGACACTGGCCTTGCCAATCAGAGGTATCAACTTTGAAATCCTCGTTATTCGGATCGAATCCCTGTCCCCACAACTCGGAGAGCCAATCAAAGTAAGGACGGTCATCCTCGGACGTCCTACGGTGATATTCGTCAAACGTCGTACACTGGTTCGCCCTCACCGTCACTCGAATGTCGCTATGCAGCTTTTCGTAGGAGATGCGGCCTTCGTCGAGGACTCTGCGCACATCGTCATCCGTCACGCCGTTCGAAGCGTTGAAATAGGAGATGCGTCCGTTGAAGAAAGCCCAGCGGTTTTCGTCTTGCGAATTGAAAATATCGGGATCGAAGGCTCCGAACGACGGATTGGCGTCTAACATGGTGTAGGGGTCGTTGTCCGGATTGATGATGAGAAGGACGTATTTTTCGTTGAATTCCTCGGCATTCTGCTGGAGATAGTCCATAATCGCCTTGTATTCGGCTGTATCCGGATATCCCGAAAGAATGAACATCATCTTGCCGTGCTCGGCCGCGTAGGTTGCTACGACTTTGGGGTTTGTCGCGCTTGACCATGCCACTATCGCCTTGTCGTCTGGAACGGTGAAGGACACTTCGCCGGGAATCGAATCCGCAAGTGCTACAGCCGAAACGTCGCTTTTCATGATGTCTTCTTTGTCATATTTCTCCTTGTATCGCACTTTCTCCTTGTATGACACCATCCCCTCTTCATCGTACAGCGGATTCTCCTCTTCATCAGTCTCCACTTCCATGATGCCAAACGCAACGGCGCCAACGGGCACGTCGATTTTCTCGCCGGTCGCCACGCACGTCACGGGGACGTAGCACACGCGCGCGTCGCACTTCTTGGTGACGATGAGCTGCAGGCAATTGACCACGCTATCGTCCTCCTGCACGACTTCAACTTCATTCGTCTCCGAAACGAATGTGATCTTATAGGCGGCCTCAACCCTTTCATCACCGAACTTGGCATCGTACACCCAGTTCGTCATGTCCTCGTAGTATTTAATCGTCGCCACTATGTCGGCGACTCCGGACTCGTCGTCCACGGGACACGAGTTCGTGAGAACCGCGACGTTCCACAAGTTGGTGTAGCCCGGGGCGAGCGAAAGTCCTTCGGTGTCGATGCGCGTGGCCCAAAAGCCGTTGGCGTCCGCATTCACATTGGTTAGTCCGCCTACGTTCACCTCGGCATATGCGGCGCCCTGGCCGCTTGTGTTCGTGACGCGCCCGACGATCGGAACCGTCTTGCGATCTTCCTTGCCGATCATCGAGACGAACGAATTTACGAACCTGTACGAGCCGACCTCTGGCAGGCAGTACCAGGCATCGCCTTTCCCGGACGCTCCCATGAAAATGCGCGTGTAGGACGTTCCAAGATTGTCACGGCCGTATCCTACGGCCACAACGGCTTCGTCTCCTCCCAATTCTCCATCGACAAATGTAGCCAAGCTGAGAACCACGGGAACGTTGTTGCGCAATTGGGAGTAGAGAAGTTTCTCGTTGTAGTTCGTATACATAGACTCGTATGGCTCTGCCAAAGCAGTGAAGTACTTCATGTCATCCTTATCCGGCACTTCCGGCATGATGACGGCGCGCGCATCTTTGAATCCATAGTATTCGCGAAATGCATCCGCAAGTTTTACCATAAGCGCAGCGGAACCGGCACCATCACAGTCCCACGCCATTCCAAGAGCCACACCCATATCGTAGATCACGAGACCTAGAAGTTCGACTTGCTCTTTCGTGAGATAGACTCCATCCAGCCTGACCTTTCCCCCCATGGATTCAGGGAGGATGCTCCAGTCGTAGGCATTCGTGGCGCCGATCATCGTGAAGTCGGCCCAATACCTCTCGTTGAGCATTGTTTCCTCTCCCCACGAACATTCATTGGTTGCATTGTACGTAGGTCCTGTGATTCCATAATGCTGCAAAATGGCAGCTCCAACCACGGCCTCACAGCCGGCTTGGGCATGGCGAGGCGTACTGTAGTTATAGCAATTATAGTCAGGCTCCGTAGAATATGGAGCTGGCGTGAGCGAAGGAGATCGACTGTTCTGGCCCCAATGCGTGTATATCCCGCCGTATTCAAATCCAAAACATGTGCCGATTACATACGAGGGGTTACCGGAACCGGTTATCGGCAGCGGATAGGTGGGCTTGGCCTTCAAGCGCACGGGACCGCTCGGCGCCAAGCTTGACCATTTGGCATTGGCTGCGGTTGCCGAGGCGACCACATCGGCGTTCGCAGAAGACGTTGCCGCCCCGCCGGCAGACTTCAATCTGCGAACCCCGGAAGATGCCTCGGGTACATTCTTCACCTGCGCAAGACGGTTGGTGATGTCAAGCAAAAGCATCGTGCGCAGGGGATGACCTGCGGGGAGGCTGCCTGAATACGACGGCAAGGCGACCATTACAGGCTCAATGCGAGTATCTGGAGCGACTATCACCGCGCCGCCGCCGGAGAACGGAACCGTCCACCACAGAAGCGCTCCTGAGCCGTCACGCTCCGCCACAGCCTCGACCGCACTGCCGGACGGGGCGAACGACTGAGCATTCGCAGCAGCCCATGCATTGGCTGCGGCAACAGCCTGGCTAGATGTTGTTTCGCTCGCGGAAACAGCCCAAGCGGCCGCAAGAACGGCCGCAAAAAATGCGTGTTTTCTCATAGTTCTCTCTATCCTTTCCCCTCCTGGGTACACTATGGGCAAGAATAAACGATGATATTATACCACGAATCGAGCGTCGCGCGCGAAAAAAAGGGCATTATGTCAATTTAATTTTTCAAGTCGTGTAATCGGCGTTGATATGCACATAATCAAGCGAAAAATCACAAGTGTATATCGAAGACGAGTATTTGCCGAGATTGAGGTCAACAGTGACGACAATCTCGGAACCTTCCAGTTCCTTGGCCAGACACTTCAACTGCGCTTCGTCTGCAACCTTTCCGTGGCGGTAGGCCCATGTCTTGCCGTAGAAAACATCTGCGAGGCGATCATCGACTGCCGCGCCGGAATACCCGGCGGCCGCAAGGACACGCCCCCAGTTTGGATCCTTGCCGAACCAGCTAGTCTTGGCGAGCGGAGACTTGGCGATTGCGCGCGCGGCGCGCTCCGCGTCGCGGAGGCTCTTCGCCCCATTCACGCGCACTTCCACGAACTTCGTCGCGCCCTCGCCGTCCGCCGCCATCTGCCGGGCGAGCGACACGCCGACTGCCTCAAGCGCGGCGACGAATGCGTCAAAGTCGGGTCCCGCCCCCGTGATCGGGGCGTTCCCCGCCATGCCTGACGCCAGAAGGAACACGGAATCGTTCGTGGACTCGTCGCCGTCCACGACCACATGGTTGAAGCTGACTGCTATCGCACGCCTTAGCGCGCGCCTTAGCATTGCGGGCGTGATCGCGCAGTCGGTCGTGATGAAGCCCAGCATCGTGGCCATGTTCGGCTCTATCATGCCTGAGCCCTTGCACATGCCGCCGATCGTCACGGTCTTGCCGCCGATGCGAGTGCGGACGGCCGCCTCCTTTGGCTTGGTGTCCGTAGTCATCACGGCCTTCTCGGCGGCAAGGCCAGCGGCCGGCGAGCGTTCAAGCTGCGCGGCGGCGGCTTTCATCCCGGCGAGCAGCCGATCCACTGGAAGCCGATGCCCGATCACGCCTGTAGAGGCGACCAGCACGAGCGATGGATCGATGCCGAGTTCTCCGGCGGTGGCCAAGGCAGAAAGCTCGGCATCCTTGAAGCCGGCCTCGCCCGTGCAGGCGTTTGCGCAACCTGAATTGGCGAGTATCGCCTGGATGCGGCCCTTTGCCGCCTTCGGGCGATCGTACATGACGGGAGCGGCGGCCACGGCGTTCGTGGTGAACACCGCAGCCGCGGCGCATGGCGCGTCGGCCACAATCAAGGCCACGTCGTTGCGGCCCTCGTACTTGATCCTGGCCGCCACGCCGGCGGCACGGAAACCCTTGGCGGCGCACACGCCGCCCGGAATTCGCTTCGCTCCCATCTCCGTCCCTCGAACTTACTTGAAGTAGCGTCCAAGAAGGCCCTCAAAGCCCGCACCGTGGCGCGCCTCGTCCTTGGCCATCTCGTGCACCGTGTCGTGAATGGCATCGTAGCCCAGCTCTTTCGCGCGCTTGGCGAGCTTGAGCTTGCCTTCGCACGCGCCCTGCTCGGCGTCGGCGCGGAGAGTGAGGTTCTTCTTCGTGTCGGCATAGACGACGTCCCCGAGAAGCTCCGCAAACTTGGCGGCATGCTCCGCTTCCTCGAACGCATAGCGCTTGTAGGCCTCGGCGACCTCGGGATATCCCTCGCGCTCGGCCTGGCGGCTCATCGCAAGATACATGCCAACCTCTGTGCATTCGCCCATGAAGTTGTCCTTGAGACCCTGCACCACCTCGGCGTCCTCGACCTTGCCGGCGCCGATCTCGTGCTGGCAGGCCCAGACCTTCTTGCCGGCCGTCACGGCCTCTTCCTTGAACTTGGCTCCCGGAACGCCGCACTGAGGGCACTTCTCGGGGGCAGAATCACCGATGTGGACATAACCGCACACCGGGCATACGTATCTTTTCATTGTTTTCTCCTTTTGTTTTGTTGGGGTTTACTTCACAAGATCAATCCAGTCGTATGCCTTCAGTCCTCCATGCACGATGCAGGCGAAACGGAACGGCTGCGCGGTATCCTTGACGACCTCAGTCCAGCTCTTCGGCACGCGGCCGGGGGTGTTGAACGCGGCAAAGCGATCGCGGGCAAGATAGTATGCATGGGCGGCTGGGACTACGGCGCGCCCTTCCGTCTCGATCTCAATCTTCGCCCCGCCCACAAGCCTGGAGAACATGTCAGCGGCGGCAATCAGGTCCTCGGCCCTGTGGCGGACCATCGACTCGCCCAACATGTAGTAGATCACCGCAACCTCCTCGTCTGCGCTCTTCACTCTGTAGAACGAATGCCTAAGGCGCCCCGTCTCGCCGAAGGCGCGAAGCTCCGCCACCATCACGGGACGCTTCGCGGACAGATGATCCTTTACGCGCGGCGCCAATTCTGCGCGCTCTTTGACGTCTGACCAGTCGCCCACGATCAAGACCGGCGCACCTGTCGGCGATGGCGGCAGAAACGCCACGGTGGGAACTGCCACGTTCCCTTCCCTCACAAGCGTCGCAAAATGTACCGCGACTCCGTCGGACGTTTTTTCGTCCGACACCGACACCGCACACGCCGATGCCGCAGGGTCTATGCCCGTAACGCTGCGCACCAGACCTGGCGTGAGCGCAGGACGGGACTTCTCCATGCGCTCCAATTCGTCGCGCATGATGTCGTACACGCTGCGCGCGCCAGGGATGTCCATGACGCGCCCCGTGGGCGTCACATTGGCCTCCGGCGTTCCGGCAAGTCCGATGTCCACCTCCTTGTAGGAGAAACCGATGTCGAGCGGACGATACTTCGCCATGTCTGGAGCGGCAGGCATCGAGGCGTCACCCTTCAGCCAGCGGCGCAGCCAATCGACCGTGGCCGTGCGCGTGGACTCGTGCCAATGGTGGACGCCCGTCGCGTTGGCGATGGCCAGATGCTCACCTGCGCCGATGCGGTCGAAGATCGTCCTTGCGTTCGAGTATGTGTCGATCGCCCCCTCATATGCAAAGAAGTCCATGTACGAACAGCAATGGAGAGTGGGTTTTGGCGCGTGGAGCATGATGCAGCCAAGATGGTTGAATCCATAGGCGAACTGTCCGAAGAAGTTCTGCTCGGCGTCCTGCGGGCCGCGGTCGCTTATGACGTCGCGCAGCGTCGAAAGATAGCCGCTGGGCGCGCCGCAAAGGGCACGCGGATCAAAGGCCATGATGTACGAGGATAGCGTGCCGCCGCCGGAATGTCCCATCACGCCAAGGCGGGAGGAATCGATGTCGGGCCGTTCGCACAGCACGTCCAAAGCGCGCATTCCGTCCCATATGCGGAATTGGGCGGTGTTCCAGCCAAGAAGCGCCGCTCTGTGACCGATGTGGTTGTGCGCCGGGCAGTTGAACAGATTCTTGTCCGACGGGAACTGCGCGCGCTCTCCCTGGTCGATTGGATCGTAGATGAGCGCGGCGATGCCGGCTTTTGCCGTCTGGAGCGCGCCGCGCTGATAGCCATCGCAGTCCTTCCCGCCGTTTGAATGGCCGCATGCGATGACCATCGCCGGATATGGCGGCTTGAAATCGGGCGAAGACGGCAGGAACAAGTGCGCGGAGACGTAGTGGCGCGGACGGCTTTCGAAGAGGATCTTCTCGACGGCGTAGCCATCGCGCTCGATTCGACCGGTCGTCTGCACATTGAGCGGTGTGCGCTCGGGGAAGCCGCCGATGGCGGCGATGGCGGCCGTGCGCACCTTTGCGGCGCGCGCCTCGACATCGGCCTGCGTGCGGCATGCGAGCCATGCGGCATCCGCCGCGCGATCTGCCTCCAGAACGCGCGCATACGCCGCCCCCCAAACAGAATACTCTCCGTTGCCAGAGCCAAAGTCAAGCTGACGGCGCGCAAGCGCCGCCTCCACGGTCATGCACGAGGCACATGCCGACACAGTGGCCATGCAAGCCGCCGCAAGTGCGATTCCAAGATATCTTTTCTCCACGATTACAATCCTCCATTGCGGAAGCGAGCATTTTATTATAAACCCCCTAGCGCGTCAAGGGCGATTCGAATCTTGCAGAGATTCCGCGAAAAATTTCAAGGTCAGCGCTATTCGTGCCGCAGGGCCTCTATCGGATCGAGGGAGGCTGCGCGTAGAGCCGGATAGAGTCCAAACACCACGCCAGTGCCAACCGATATGCCGAACGCCAGCACCATCGAATAAAGGCGTATGAGCGTAGGCATTCCCGAAAAGAACGTTATCGCAAACGGTATTGCCACGCCCACAATCACGCCCACCGCGCCGCCGGTGATCGAAAGAACGCATGTGTTGATCAGGAATTGCACCACGATACGGCTCTTGCGCGCGCCGATCGCGCGCCTGATGCCTATTTCCTTGGTGCGCTCCGTGACGCTCGCAAGCATGATGTTCATGATGCCTATGCCGCCCACGAGAAGCGAAATGCCGGCTATCGCGCCAAGGACTATGTTGTACGTCCGCTTCGTCTTCTCCGCCTCGCGCAGCAGCGAGAGCGGAACGTCTATCTTGAAGTCCGGCTTCTTGTGGAAACGTTTTAGCATCGCCTCTATCGCCTTGGCGCCTGCCTCGACCACGCTCGTGGACTTCATCCGCACGATGATCTCGCTCAGCTCGAGCTTCTCGCCCTGACGTGTGCCGGACACCCATCGTATGGACGCGATTCCGAAGATGCGCCGCCCCGCGTCCATCGAGATGTACACGTCGGCGTCGGAATCAGGTGCGCGCACATTGCCGCCCGCATCGTTCTTCACGATCCCCACCACCTCGAACGTCGCGCTGCCAAGACGAATATGCTGCCCCACGACCTTCTTGCCGGCAAGCAGATGCCTGACGCCGAACTCCGTGAGGACGCATACATTGGCGCGGCCCGTGCAATCCTCAGGCTTCAGAACGCGCCCGGCGAGGATCGGTCTCTTCACGACATCGAACCAGGCCGGTACTGTTTCAACGACTCTCAGATCAAGCGCACGGTCGTTGTAGCGGGCGGCACGGCGCACCATTCGCGCAGGCACCGTGTCGGAAACGCCTGGTACTGTCTCGCGGATGCGCGCGTCATCTTCGTCCAGAAGACCGTATACGTCCATCTGGGTGGTCTGCGCACTGCCGGACGAAACAGACGCCGCCGGCTTGACTGACGACACCATTATGTTCTGGCTTCCCAGCCTCTTGATCGACTCCAGAGCCTGATGGCTCGCCCCTTCGCCCACCGCCAACATCGCTATCACGGACCCGACGCCGAACACCATTCCCAGCATAGTCAGGAAGGAACGCGTCTTGTGGCGCCACACGTCCGTCGCCCCCAGCTTTATGAATGGCCAGTAATATGTAAGATCAATGTTCATGGCTTTAACAATCCTATTTCAGATCCGACACCCTTTCACTCCGCGATCCAGCTCACATCATTCAGCTGGTTGGTGGGGATGGCGGAAAGCGTGTCTATCCGCTGTTGAACATTGGCTCGGGTCATTGAATTAGTGGTGGTAGCTGCGATATGTCTCAATGTCTCAAGTCTCTGAATGCTGTTAGAGTAGGCAGGTAGGAATTCTGCGAGCATCCGATCCTGAAAGGACAAATGTTTCGTAGTGTGGTGAAGCGAGAAATACAAATACTGCGCGACGCGATTCGTCGCGGCGGGTTTCAGCGCGTCGGGCATGGTGGAGAGGGTCTCGAACATAGTAAAAACCACCCTAAGAGCTACACAATCATACAAATTTGTCCGTGCACACATTGTTCGCATATACTCAAGAACTTCAGGCTCTAGATTGGTATAGTGAAACATTTGTGGAA
>Ga0310786_10001530_pt1 | contig 37235 bp, 77 predicted proteins | sample AusTroGonzalo_MG_FD_203881 | JGI IMG/M metagenome (GOLD analysis project Ga0310786, IMG submission 203881) | Bovine rumen microbial communities from tropical cattle in Woodstock, Queensland, Australia - Gonzalo_03 (v2) (version 2) | ecosystem: Host-associated > Mammals > Digestive system >... | reverse complement strand
CCCACTCGCCATTGCTTGCACAGGATATCATCGCAATGATAAATACTAACGCTATCAATCCGGTAATCATATAATCCACCCCCTTTTTTGTTTTTCCGGGATTTTTGAAATCACACTTTTTCAGAACTGATCAGCATGTAAACGCCAGGGTGGGTTTCTTCCGTTCGCGTTTCACCTTTCCAACAACAATCTTCTGTGCTTTTCCAACGCCCTCGTCTACCAGCTTAACACTGTATCCGGGCACATTCTTCGATACGTCCCATGTCAATACGCCGTCTTTCTCGCTGAATTCCGGCGCAATGTCCTTCATCGCCTTAATGACAGCCTCCATCGCTTCAATCAGGCCAAGTCCGTCATTCGTCACAATGATCGTCTCGTTACTCTTTTCCATGTCAATGCTTCCTTCCTTATTTATTCGTCGGCGTGCTGTCTACTTCGTACCAGTCTTTGCACATTTTTACGTCCTTTGGAATCAATACAATCTTGTAATCCAGGTTTACAAGAAACTCGTTCAGTTTCTCAATAGATAAATTCGCGCTTTTCGTCTCGGAAAGTCTGTCAACAACCATCTGCATGTTCGACCCGAGCATGTCCGCCATCTGCTTCGTGCCTACACCTTTTTTCTCCATAATATTGCGGACCGCCTTCTTGGAATTCATCGCGTTCATCACCTCCCTGACAATATATTAACAAGGATATTTCCTTTTGTCAAGATATATCCTTATCTTTTTTATTTTTGGGGTGCGTGGAGGGGTAACAATGCCGGGACCTGGGCCCGGCCGCGTTCCCCATGGGTGCCCCGGCCGGATGTCCGGCCGGATGGCCGGACGTCGGGCCCGGGTGCCAGGATCGATCAGGTGCCAGCCTCCGGAGGGCCTGAGGGCCTATAGCCTATGCCTATAGCTGAGGGCCTCAGCTATAAATATATAGCTCTTTACAAATAAGGAATTATCCGTATAATAATACTCAGATAAGGAAATTTCCTTACACTAAATAAACGGGAGGGCCTGAAAAATGGAAAGCATGACAATGTACGAACTCATGAAAGAAGAAACACTTCACGCGGCAGAAGCATACGCGGAAACATGTGAACGCGTCGGCGCGGAATGGGACAGAATGACAATAATCAGATTTTGCGTGAACTCTTTCCCGGCCATAAAAGGACAGGACCTGTTAGATATCGCGGACAGTATTCGCGGCCGGTATATTCAGTGGCCGGAAAGAAGAAACAGCGTATATGTCAATCAGCACTAACTCATGCGGCCGGCCGGATATCCAGCCGGTCCGGACCGGGACCCGATACATACCGGATCCCGGTCCGGGCCTCAGGCCCGATACTAAATGATACGGAGGGAAGAAACATGAGTAAGAGATCGATCAGAAAGCGCCGCGGATATGACATTGCAAAGCTGTTTCATATTGAAGAAGCAGCGCTTGCCAGTGACCGGGCTGCATTCCATGAACCGCGCGACAATAGCAAGCTGAGGGGAATACCTGCATGGAACCTGCTTCCTGGCTGCACCTGCAGCGCGGAGGCATGCGGGCACTGTCTGAAAGATGGATGTTACGCCCTGAAAAATTGCTGCTGCCATGGATATGACATGGACGTGAACAATTGCCTGAGGGCCTGGACAGAAAACACTGTACTGGCAAAGAGGCACCTGTACAAACTTGAAAAGATCCTTGACGCCTGGCTGGCAAAGAACAGGCCCGAACTTTTCCGGATACATTCCTCAGGCGACTTTTTCAGCGTTGAATACGCCCGCATGTGGAGGCGCCTGGCAAAGAAACATCCGGAAACAAGGTTCCTTGCTTTCACAAAACAGTTTGCAGTTGTTCGCCGCGTATGGTTTTGGCGCCTGGCCAATTTTGAACTGGTCCTGTCCGGATGGACAGGCGTCCGGATCCCGGAAGACCTGAGGAAGCATTACCGCGTCGCATGGTGCAATGACGGAACAGAGGACCGGATCCCGGCCGACGCGATACACTGCCCGGGCGACTGCAATCACTGCCGGGCGTGCTGGTTCCTGTCCCGCATGGGAAAAGACAGCTATTTCGATAAGCACTAAAACCGGACCGGCCGGATCCGCTCCGGCCATTCCGGAACCGGGCCCGACGTCCGGACCTGGTTCCGGGATGAATATCCCGGACAACAAAAAAACGGAGGGATGAACAATGACACTGAACGAAGCGATCAGCACCTACATGGAACAGCATGCCCGGGAAACTGAGGCGAAAAAGCAGGCGGACGCGGCAAAAAAGTTCATTCTGGCCATGTGCGAGGGCCTGGACGAAATCACCACAGACGTATACAGGGTATACATCAAACGGACGTCGTCCGTCCGGCTGGACAGTGCTGCCCTGTACAAGGATTTTCCGGATATCAAAGAGACGTACGGGATCCGTTCCGTATCCGTATCAATCGACCCGCATGTGATCGCGGCCGCTGCCGGAAAAACGGCATGACATCCGCGGCCGGCCGGATATCCGGCCGGTCCGGACCGGGACCCGATACCTGCCGGATCCCGGTCCGGGCCTCAGGCCCGATACTAAATGATACGGAGGGAAGAAATATGTATGGAACCATTTATACGTCCGCGCTCAGCCGCTCAGACGCGGACGCGCTGAGGGACCTGCTCCGGCCCGTTCCGCTTGACGAACAGCGCTATATCTCACGCCGGGACGCGTACCGTGATATTCATGATCGATGCCAGCCTACAAACCGGCACCGTAACGGGCAGGCCCGGAGGGAGGTAACAGCATGCGCGCGCTAATCACTCAGGACCGTATCCGTTCCATCCTGGACGATGCCCGGACAGAGACCGACGCAGCCGCTGCCCTCCGCCGGCACCGTATCCGTTATACATTCAGCACCGCGGGAGGCGTCCTGCACATCCGTATCCCGACCCGTTCCGGAATGATTACCGTAACCCGGACCGCGTCCAGAACAGCGCCGCTGCTGATTGCGGCCGCTCCGGCCGGCCCTGCACCGTATCCGTTCCCGGTTCCGCGCTGGACCTGGGACGACTAATCCGCTCCGGACATCGGCACCCGGGACCCGGACCCGTTCCGGATCCCGTCGCCGGTACCCGTACCGGGGAAAGTGAGGAACGAAACCATGATTACTATCTACTCTGCCGACGCCGCCGGCCGCCTGTTTACCGATCCGAAACAGCGCGCCTATATCGACGCGTCCATGCTCCAGGAAAAGGCCGCTGCTGTCAGGACAGCCGCGGTCCTGGACCGCATCGCGCGCGTCCTGGGTTATGCGTCCTTCAATGACCTGGACACGTACGCCCGCTGCAGTGGCATCACGCCGGACGTCTTGCTGGACCTCATTCTGTCCGGGAAGATCACCGACGTGCTGCACTGCCTGAGCGACTGAAGGGAGGCGCTGAGTATGAGTAATTCCGTTCCCGTCGTTTTCATCAATTGCAGCCGGCATCCGTTCCTGGATCAGATAATCCGCCGGCGCAAGCTGGACGAAACCCGTACCCGTAACATGCTCGGCGCGCTGGTGGGCCTCCGCGCATACCTGGCTGAGACCGGCCGCGGTCCTTCCCTTTGCCGCTGCAGTGCGGTGATCGGCGCGCCGCTGGTCGCCCGTTCCCGGAAAGAGTGGAATGCGCTCCGGTCCCGGCACCGCGTTCCGCGCGGCAGTCAGTACGACTGGAAACCCTGGACAAAAGTCAAGTACCTGTACCCGCTTACCGACGTTATCACATGCGACCCGTTCCACCCTCAGGAAGGCATCCGGCATGGCCGGACCTGGATGGAATTCAATAAATGAAAGAGAGGTATCACATCATGAAGGTTATCACCATGAAAATCATCACCACAACGGACAGCAATCTGCCGCGTATCCTGTACGCGGACAAGATCGAACCGGCGACGTTGAAACCTGGCTATATCATCCTGGACGAATGCCGGACCATTGCGCTGGCGGACGTTATTGCCATCGTTCCCGTCGGACGTTGACACCTGGCCGCCCGGGACCCGATCCCGGGCCGGTCATCGTCAGCGCCAGACGCTGAAGAAAGAGAGGAATCAATCATGAAAAACCCGCGCTTTGACACCTACGTTGCTGTTTTCTCCCATGAAGACGGTGAAGTGTACGCAAGGTACGTTACCGGCGTCCCGTCGCGCAACACAGCTGAATGGTTGGCAGGCCAGCCTGCTATTGCCCTGGCAGAAAGTTATGCAAAAGACATCGTGTTTGGCCTCACACTGAACGGATACGCCGCTGCAGTCATCAAAGTCCTGCATGGCGTCACACTGAAGAACCCGGAAAAGAAATAAACGACAGGCGCCCGGCCGGGAGGCATCGTATCCCGGCAGAAAGGACACTACTATGGCAAAGGACCGTATCTATGCCGTCTCTTTTCGCAGAGAGGCAAACAACATGATCGACTGGTTTGTATATCACCTGTGGGCGCAGAATGCACCGGAGGCGAAGCGCCTTGCGCGTAAAGCATGGGAAACCCGTTATGCCGGGCAGCGGCACGTCCCGCACATGTTCTGGCTGGAGGCACACCGGGCGGACGTGCAGGACGTTGCAGACCTCCGCGTCAAGAACTGGCTGGACCGCGAAATCACCGGCGACAATGTCATGTATTCGTTCTTTATGACCCGTTCCAACCAGCGCGGACATTTCTGTAACAGGTAACGTTGACATCGGCACTCCGCGCCCGGACTCCGGACGCGGCAGCCGGGGCCAGATCCTGGGGAAAGAGAGGAAACCACCATGGCAGCAATCAGTAAAGAACAGACGCAGGCATATTTTGAGTGCCTCCGCCTCATGCAGGAACGTGATCGCTCCGGCGACTACAAGCAGTGGATCGCGGACGTGTACCACTGTTCCGAATGCTGGGGGCAGAAGATGACCGACGAAGAGATGCTGCTCGACCTTGCCGAAAGCAGACGGCAGGCAGACCCGGACGATTACGTCCCGGACATCATCCTGTACCATGAATGTGCCGCGTACTGGAACCACCTGTGCGACATGTATCCGAATTAAAGGGAGGAATACAGCCATGCTCCACGCCATACCATCCGCATACCGCACGCCAGGCGGAATGTCCTGTTACACCCCGTTCCTCCGCCTGGCTGAACGTCCGCACCTGCTCATTGCCGGCGCGACCGGCAGCGGCAAGTCCGTCGCCTTGAACGGAATCATTACTTCCCTGCTCATGACGCAGTCCCCGTTCCGCTGCCAATTCCTGCTGATCGATCCTAAGAAAGTGGAACTGATGCAGTACGCCCGCCTGCCGCACACGGTCCGGTATGCATCAGATGCCCCGGAAATGGTCCGGTCCCTGCAATGGGCAGTAGAAGAAACGGACCGGCGCTTCACCTGTATGCAGCGGGACTGCATCAAAGAATACAACGGACCGCACCTGTATGTAGTGATCGATGAACTAGCGGACCTTATGGTGTCGCTTAAGAAGGAAACCCTTCCCTTGCTCCAGCGCCTGGCCCAGGTTGGCCGTGCCGCCCGCGTACACGTCATCGCCTGCAGCCAGAACGTGCTGGCAGTCACCATCCCGACGACGCTGAAGTGCAATTTTGCCACGATCCTGGGCCTCCGGACATGCAACGCACAGCAGTCCCGTTTCCTTATCAGTGCGACCGGCTGCGAGATGCTGCCAGATCCCATCCGCGAAGGCAAAGGATATGGGTACCTCCGCGATGGCGCAGACCTGGAGAAAATGCTCATCTACAAGTATCCGGACGACGTAATCGACAAGGTTATCCGCTGGTGGACATCCTCCGCCTGCATTGCAGTATGAAAGGAAGGAAGAACATGAACAAGCCTACCATGTTTCCGGACGAGATCGCAGAAATTCTCCGCGAACACGACAGATCCGGCGCCATCGTCCGAATCGACCTCGGCTATAAGACCCGCGCATTCACTGCCGGCCAGCTTAACTATGGACTGTACGCCTCAGACCGTCTCTACCGCGATTCCGAAACCGGTAAGATCGTCCAGCCGCTTGCCGTCGCCCTGCTGGTATACGATGCCATTGAGGCCGGCGGAACAGCATACATCGACGACTACAGAATTCAGTAAAGAAAGGATGAACCATCAATGCGTAAAGAACTGAAAAACTATGCCCGTAAGATCCTGGCCGATCACGGTTGCGATCTGTACACGTACGGCACCACAGAAGGTGAACAGATTATGGATGATCTGAAAGAAGGTTATCCGGATGGCATGGACTATCCGTACATCGACGTCGCAAATGCCATCATTGCGATCAGCAAACGCAAACCGGTCACCCGTTCCACATGGCACGTCATCTATGACATGGACGACTGCATTGACGGATACGACACGACTTCCCTGGCCCAGGGGAAATCAGACGTGCTGGACACGTTCCTTCAGTGGATGTATAACGAGCAGTCTTTATGGAAGAACGGTAAACCTACGAAGCGGCAGATCGAGCAGTACGACAACATGATCGAAGTGTTCAATTGCTACGTTGCAAAATACAATCCGATGACAGACGAGTATGACGACTATTGGTATCCGTCCGATGATGATCTAAGAAGGATCGGCTGGATGCCATGGAAGGAAATGGAGGCAATGCTCAATGCGTAACTCAGTAAAGGATATCTATTCCATTCCGTGCGCCCGCTATTACAGCGGCAAAAAGGCCATCCGGATCGTCGAAACACCGTCGTCCAGGAAAGCTTACGTCCAGTTTGCGGACGGTGGCCAGGTATGGAAGTTCAACGAGAAGAAGAACGTCTGGGAATTCCTGACTGAAGTATGCTGCAACAACTGTTAATGGAGGTGCTGCTATGTTTATCCGCGCAAGGACCGCTCATGATGAAGAGGAAATCATGCTCAACACAAACCACATCGTTCTTGTCACCTACTATCCGGACAGCAACATGTCAAAGATCGACACCATCCTGCCTGGGAAATCCATCTGGGTTGACGAGAATTTCATGGACGTCATGAAATTTATGGGGGTAGAATAATGAGTAAGCACTATTTCATTCGCCGCACCAGCCTGCGTACTGGCCGCGTGGATTACAAAAAGAACATGTGCGTAGACGGCTGGTCCAACATCAAAGCTCAGTGCTGGCAGTTCTCCCGTTCCGGCGCTAGAAGGATCGTTGCTGATCTGCAAAAGTATTCTGGCAACAACCACTACCAGTACGTATACGACCTGGTGGAAGGCACCCTGCCCTATTCCGGCCGGGACATTCACTGTGACTGACCCATTCCTTCTCTCTTTCACCCGCTCCGGCTTCGGCTGGGGCGGTCTTTTTTTGTGTGTTCATCCGTGTCAAATACGCTCGTTTTTGACATCGTGTTTTCCGTTCCACATTCAGTACCCGTTCCGGCCTGGTATTCATGTCAATTGTCGTGTCATAATCTACTTGTCTTTATCTCCCGTTTATGATAAGATATTGTCACAGAATCATACAGAAGGGGGCATATGCCTTGAAGATCGGATACGCGCGTGTCTCTACACAAGATCAGAACCTGGACCGGCAGCTGGACAACCTCCGCGCTGCCGGCTGCGAGAGAATCTTCAATGAAAAGATGACCGGAACAAAATCGGACCGCCCGGAATTAAAAACAATGCTGCTCACACTCCGTTCCGGTGACGTGCTGGTGATCGATTCCTTTTCTCGTCTCAGCCGGTCCACAAAGGACCTGCTCCAGATCGTCGAGCAACTCACGGACATGGGCGTCCACCTTGTCAGTCTGAAAGAGAACCTGGACACAACCACAGCGACCGGCAAACTGATGCTCACCATGTTGTCCGCCCTGTCACAGTTTGAGCGAGATCTCATTGCCGAACGTACCATTGATGGACTGAAGGCCGCCCGTGCCAGGGGTAGATGTGGCGGCCGGCCGAGTGTCGGATCAGAAAAGGATCGGCAGCAGGCGCTGGCCATGTATGATGCCAACGTCATGTCGAACGTTGAGATTGCAGCCAAGTTCGGCATATCCCAGTCCACGCTCAGCCGCTGGATCAGAAAAAGAAAGCAGGGGTAATCATTCCCCTGCTCTTTTTTTTATACCCTGGAGCAACCTGTCACGTCGTTAATATATATATATTATATTTATTAGTAAAAGTAGTATATATATTACCCGTTCTCGTCGTCGTCCGCTGGTATTGCCTCCACCAGACGTTGACGTGCCGTGTCCGCGTCCATTCCCTGCAGTGGATTGTTCGGTGTAACAACGACCTGCGTCTCATCTCTATAGTCGAAATTATTCTTTCCCAGGAAGATCCCGTTCGGCGGTGATATCTTCCCATTTTGCATATATTGCTCCCAAAGTACTTCAAGAAATGCATACGCTTTTTTTATCGTGTCTATAAGCGCAGCGTTTGCAGACCTGTTCTGGCCTGACTTCCACGCCCATATCGTCTTTCTATCCACACCCAAAGAGTATGCTAATCCTGCAACGCCAGGTTTCATGTCATTCTGAAAGCAAAGGTTAAAATACAATTCAATCCGTTCCTGTACGGCAGGCACATTGTTGAAGTCCAGCTTTGGCAGGTTCATGAACTTCATATTGAATGCCACGTACTTTGCGTTATCGCCTGGTTCAATATATTCCTGTCCGAAGTTAGCGAGGTCCGGACGATTGCGTTTCCGTTTTTGCTTAACGATATCCGTTGCCTGCTCGTCGGACAATTCCGTTCCGTTCCCGTTCTTACGTGTCATTATTCCCTTCCCCCTTTTCCACAGGATACAGATTGTACGACACAGTCATTGATGCCTTCCCTTCCCGTACAAGATCGAACATAGTATCGAGCATATCTATGCTGGCATTGTGAGCGATGCGAGAGTCGATATGTTTTTGAAGTGTTGACCGGAAGTACTGCATGTGTTCGTTCATATATTCCTGGATAGCGTCGATTTTATTACACATTTTCAGGCTGTTATCTTCCAGTGCTGTGATATCCTTTTCCAATTTACGCTGTTGGTTTCTGAGTGTTTCATAATCCCCGTTACTGAGCATATTCTTTCACTCCTTTCAATTCATTCCACGGCCGATCAAACTGTCGTGCGCAGGGGAGGAAGTCTTTTTTTGCGAGAGCCAGGAAGTGTTTAATACGCGGGTGTTCGCACGGTTTGGATACGTATGAATCGGAATAGCAGGACGGCAGACGTGCGATGTGAAGGTAGCAGAGGAAGTTAAGTGCGTCCTGTTCGAGGTGTTCGTAGTGTGTGGTATTAATGGCGTGGATCAGTTCATCTGTCATGCCGTCTTCTTCGAATTTCTTAAGGTTCATGAGCATGACACCGGCGTTGAAGTATGGTTTCTGTGTATGGTTATGGTTGCGTACTTCCTCGACGGCAGCGAAGTACTTACCATCCATTTCATAGTTCCATAGGTCAGAGATATCGTCAACGACAACGGTGTCCGGATCGAGCCAGAGAACACGTTCGACTTCAGGCGGGAGGATCTTAGTGAGTGCGGCACGCAGGGTGGTCATGTATCCGTACCAGTGCATGATGTTCGGGCAGTCCGGCGGGAAGATAGTCTGTTTTGAGACGTTAATGCACTGAAAGACAGGCGGAAGGTGTTTACCTATCTCATCGTTATCCACAAGCAGGAAGATCTTGTCCACGAGGGTGTGTGCAAGCAGGGACTTAGCGGAGAGCAGCATCATATCCTGGACGCGATGGTCTGCGGCGTAGACGACGTAGCGTGGCGGTGGCGTGGTGTGCTTGAGCCAGTACTGTACGATACCGACGTCGGACCAATCTTTGTAGCCAGCAAAGTGCTTAACGATGGTACGTGATGGAGTGCCTGTGATGTCAAATCCGAAGTTTGTGACGTTATAGTCAGGCGGAAGCGGATCGAATCTGTTACCGCATATTTTGTTAAAGGCATCCTGTTCGGGGTACGAATACTTGTGCGTGTTAAGGTCGTTAATGATTTCATCCGCCTTACCTTTATTCCGCAGACGTTCGAGGTTCAACATGACGATACCGAAGTTAGCGTAGGTCACGCCACGCAGGCGGGATCCTTCGGGTTCGATGACAGCAGCGTAGTATCCAAGGGACAGATCCCACTCCCACAGCGGGGTAAGGTCGTCACAGACGATGGTATCGACGTCAAGGATGAGTGCCTTTTGTGCGTCTGGAAAGATCCTGGTAAGTGCGGCTTTCAGCAGAATCATGTAAGTGTAGCGGGTGTTAAAACATGGACCGTTCGGATCGAAGTAAGTCTGATCAGACACATTCACGCATGTTACCTGTTTCGGGGTTTTATACGGGAGTTTATCGTCCTCAATGAAGCAGTAGACATGCACGTCGGGGTTGTATGCCAGCAGGGAGTTATATGCAGCGGGCAGGACGTCGTAGAGGTTGCGTGTAGAAAAGTATGCTACGATCTTTTCGTCCGGCTGAGTGTGTATGACTGGTTTATGCATTGTATCACCTCACTTGTTTATGTCGTCGATGAGTTGACAGAGACGTTCGCAGGAGTGGCCGTCGCAACGGTCAGAGACGATGTGTTTAATCAGTTTCTCATTCGGCATAAGATATGGATACTTTGCGCGGTAGCGGATCTTATCGAGAAGTTCCAACTCTGTACGGGAAAAGAAGGAACAGTACTCTTCCGGATATCGGAAGCACATACCGCGCGTATCGGTATATCCTGGAGTCTTTTCGAACAGGACGACGGGTTTGTTGAGCAGGTATGCGTCAAACATAATGGATGAATAGTCTGTGATAACAACGTCCGCAGTGTACAGGAACGGTGTAGTAGGTCCGGCGGGAGAAAGCACACAGATGTGCTTGAACATACCATTGCCGATCCCGCGTGTCACCTGATCCGTACCGATATCAGACTGCCACGGGTGTGCCTTGACGATAAGCAACTCATTATCATTCAGATGACTGTCAAGATACTGCCAGTCTATGTCAGGGAATGGCGTCTCATTTTTGTCCCGGAATGTCGGCACGAACAGGTACGTTGTGACGTCTGCCTTACTGTTTGTGTATCCGATGTACTCATCCGTGCGGGGAAATCCGAGCGGAAGGATACGTTTCTGCGGCACGCCGGTGCAGTCACTCCACTTATTCACCATCCGTGAACTGGCGGAGATGATGTAGGTAATAAGGTCTGACGTTTCATTGCTAAAGTACGGGTGTCCAGGCTGAGAGAGTCCGATAGTCTTTCCGCCATGGATCCCATGCCATATCACGATTGTTTTACCCGGGGATACGTACGGGAAGTCATCAGTCACCATCACGTCATACTTACCGGAGAGTACTTCTTTCCTGTAGTTCGGAGCGTACGACAGGATATGTTTCTTATCGCCGGTGTATGCGTAGTAGATGGCCCGCAGGTTTTCGGCACGTTCAAGCGGGCGGAAGCTGACAAACAGTGCAGGTTTACTCATTGCCATCATCCTTCTTTTCCAGGAAACCACACTCTTCCATTATTGTACGGTTTGCGCGTCGGATCACCATCCATATTACCTTTGTTGGGATCCCGTGCTTCAGACTGTAGTCTTCTACCGCGTACAGGTCGTCACCCCAACGTGATGTGAAGTAATATTGAAGAATATCCTGGTCCGTCTTTACAAATTTTGACAGGAATACATGATGGCACAGCGCGTATATTCTTTGGTCAGGACGTGATAGTTTTTCCCACACAAACCCGTCACGTTCCAGGGCAAAGTATGTACGCCACATGTGTGTGCTAACGCCACGCCACCACTCAATGTTCCTCATTTGCTTCACCTCCCGGGATAATATAGTGTCCTTCGAGCATGATTGCGATACGTTTGTCGTAATCTTCCAGACGGTCAGCTGCTTCAGAAATTGTCTTAAGCCTGTCACGGGTAAGCATTCCGCCTGCACCAGCCATCAGACGTAATCGATGGATCAGTTTGTCTGTTGGTACGGGATTACCGGATACTTTCAATGTTCGTCACCTCTCTTCAAGTCTTTTTCTGTGTAAACATAGGTGCCTATGTGTCCGCAGGATACGTTACTGTCACACCATATCCTTCCGCCAATCTGGTTTACCCTGTAGCAGAAGGATATATCCTCGCTGGCCCATGTGTACGGGGTGAATGCCGGTCCGAACTTCTGCCACACGTCGTGAAGGATCTTTGTTGTTGTAAGCACGCACCCGAACCCGCACCCAGCCACAGGAAACACAGCATTTTTCGGATAGTCCATGTACGGATAGATGTTTCTTTCAAGCACGCCCTTATCGTTGCGTACAGGTTCTTCAATAATATCGTACAGGACAGGTTCAGTAGGAAGAGAACGCTTCACGTACAGTCCAGTTACAACGTCACATCCAAGGTTGTCCATATCTTTATGCAGTGTCTGCAGTGTGTCGGGATTAAACACCATGTCACTGTCGAACCACATCACGCGGTCAAACTTATTTTCGATGGCAGTCAGACTGATCAGGTTACGGCTGTCGTAGACCAATGAGTTTGGTTTGTACAGGATGGACACGTTCTCACCCTTGATCAGGTAGTCAAGTGCCATTGAAAACTCATATGGAATCGTACCGACGCACGGGATAGCGATGAGTGTTTTCACATTTTTACCCCCTTTTATTTACGGTGTACCGTATTTTTTTACGGTGTGTTTGAAAATCCGTAAAACTCTGCAGGCATTGATTTATAATGCTTTGTGACACACGTTTTACGGTTTTTACGGTTTTTACGGTGCTAAAATACGTCTTACGCGCGCGTACACGCGTCACTTGTTTTAGAAAAATATTTCCATATATATAGTGTGTGTATAAAAACACCGTAAACACCGTAAAATCCGTAAATGGCACGCTGGAGCCGTTGATTTATAAGGCGTCTGCGATTTACGAACTTATACGGGCACCGTAAAGACACCGTAAAATCCGTAAAATCAGAACGGCATGTCTTCATCCTGGACCTCGACATATCCACGGTATTCCTCCTGCTCAGTCTTTTCTTCTTCCGGAAGCTTGATCCAGTAGTGCGGGATGTTCTTGCCGTTGATCACCAGCGGCCAGGTCGGACGGTTGTTCTTGTTTCCTTTCCCGTAGTACTGGCACTTCAACAGATCTTTCCTCCTGGCCCAGTCCACAAACGCACTGGAGGAGAACCCCTTGTTTTTCAACATTTCCTCAAAGATAGATTTGTTGATGGCAACGTAACCGTCTTTGTACTGGCCCCACACTTCGCCCATAGACGAGTCTGCACTGTCAAACCTCCTCGGATTGGCGGCACAGAAACCGATCAGCCAGTTGTAACACCGGAGGTTCACGTCTGTCTCTGTCCTGGTCACAAGGAATGGTTTGATATCATCTACAGTCAGCGCACGTTTGTCCTTGAATATTCCTTTTGTGGCCAGCGCGTCAGCTGCAAGCAAGATGGATGCTGATAAGGTTTGTTTGTCCTGTATGTCCGCTTGCATCAATTCCGTATAGAACTTCTTTTGCAGTGCTTTCAGTGCGTCGATTACGCCGTCCTTGCGAAGCATCTGTATGAACTCCGGGCCGGCAAATCCATAGTTTTCTTTCAGAACATTTGCCGTTGTTCGGGCGTCCTTAAACAGCGGCACACCACCGTAGTTCACCTCAATAATGCGCGCTACAGCACCGCCTCCGGAGTTCGCCTGCGTGATCGGCATTTCACCGGTTGTAATCACGCATGTGTTCCAGCTTTTCTGAATCTGCAGGCCGCCTTCCTTGGCGCCCCTGCCCTTGTTGGATCCCTGACAGAGCATGTACACAATATCATCAAAGCTTTTCCGGTCACTGATAACCTGGAGTTCATCAAGCAGCACCGGGATGTTGCAGCAGAATGCTGCGTACATTTCAAACGACACTTTTGTCCCGCTGAACTGTTTTATGTACCCGTCCATAGAGTCCGGATAACCCCATACACTGGCTGCAAGCATCAGTCCGACTGTCTTGCCGCATCCTGTTTCACCCCACAGGTGGACAAAGAATGGCAGGCCGCCGAGAATCTTTACCAATGGGGCAGCAAAAGCTGCTGCCAGCGCAATTCTGGCTGGAATAGAATCGTCAGCACGTACATGCTTGGCCAGTTCAAACCATGTATCTCTGTTTCCGGACGGTTTGAGCAGGCCATACATACGCATCATCTCAGGACTTTCACCATCATAGGAAACGTCTTTTACATACGGCATAAACTGGCCGTCATTAAGCCATCCCATGTGCGATACTGAGTTCTGCCGCGGGAGCGCGTCGTAGTTCAGACTTTCCAGCTTGGACATATACCGGACGACTTCCTTGGCGTTTTCACTGTTCACGTCTATCCCCTGTCTGGACAGTCCGATAATCTTCTGCGCGGACGCCAACTGTTCGCGGGAAACAGTAAGGCTTTTCCACGGATCCTGGCCGCGGCAGTAAGCAATCTCAAGCTTTTCTTCATATGTTTCTATGTTGGTTACACGACGGATCGGAAGCAGCGGATGCGATATAACCTCAACCTCTGCACCCATCTCATTAAGGCGTGACACACCGTATTCATCAGCTACGTATGCACCGCACTCCAGCTGGGCCGGCTGCTTCGGAAACATAGTCTGGTTGCTGCCCAGGATCGTCGCTTTAGGGGACTTGCTTTCGACGTAGGCATTCCAGGTTTTCATAAACCCGGGAAACTTCAGTTCTTTGGCAATAATCTGCATCCTGTTCAGCAGCTGGCTCAGCAGAAACTTGTTGTCTTTCTGTTCATACAGCCAGGCGTACGGACGTTCAGACAGGAAGTCATCCAGCGTCCAGTTTGGAATCAGTTGCTTTGCTTCTGACACACATTCTCACCTCCTTTGCTGTTTCATAATGATTCGTATAGGGTGAAGTCAATGGATCCAGTAACGTTGATTGCGTTTACGTGCCTGTGAACCATTCCTTCCATAGAATAAAGGCAGGTTTCTTCCGGATGCATTTGTAATTCCGTACTTGTGATGTACGCTTTAGCAGTCCTGACGGCACCGTTTACACCACGGAATTGGATGTACAGTTCATGGTCATGGAACGGATCAATAGTGGTTAAATCGGCGTATTTTGTGCCGCAGAACGGGCACTGAAGATCTGACACTTCTTTTGCCGCACCGCAGTTAATGCAGTTCGTCTTGCTCATGCTGTTCTTCCGCCTCCTTCCTTGCCTGAAGCAGGATCCAAACAAGTTCTCCGTATGATGGAGCCGGATTCCCTTCTGCAATCAGTTCGTGAAGGATGTCGTTTGTTTTATTCTGTGCGGCAATATCCAGCATATGCTCTGTGGATACGGAAGTTGTGTACATCGGATATATCTCATCGAATCTTTTGTAATGGTCTCTCTTCTTCTGAATCAATTCCTGCCTGCTGGTTTCATGCGCGTCACAATACATATAGAACCTGTCCTGTGCAATTCTCAGCAGCCAGTCACTGTTGTGACCGAGCCTTCTGATTGAGTTGTCCAGCGTTTCAGACGGACTGACATAAAAACCGAAGACGGTTTGATAATCATAAACAAAGTCATCGCCCCTGCTGTGTCCTGCCGTCAGACACAATGTTTTAATATTATCCGCTTCAAAGTCATAGGTCACAAAATATACTAATTTATCCGGATCAGGGTTTATAGATTCAATATCTGTTTCATATTCTTCCACGTTCCTGTCGCTGTCCAGGTTTGCATATTGATTTGCAACTTCTTCGTTTGTGAAGATTGCTTCAATATGATAGTCTGAGTATTCTCCTGCTGTTACCACATATACTTTCATGTGCTTTTCACCACCCTGCTGTATTTCAGGTTCGGTACATAATCTTCAAACCTTTGAATCTTTCCAAACACGAACTTGTTATTGCACCATCGCTGCAGGTCTTTAATCCGCCTGGGTGCAGAAGGTTTGTTGTACACCATCACGAACGGATCATATCCCATCTCGTCAAGCTTGTAGATCCTGTAAAGTGCCCGCTCAATATGTTCCTGCTCAGATACATTTTCAAAGTTTGTAAGGACATATACCATGCGGTTCGACTTGTTCTTGTATTTATCTGAGAAGTTCCGGAACTTATCTTCCAGATCATCCGCCGGGTTGTCCCAGGCAAAATGGATCTTCTTCAGTTTCATGTGATTAAAGTCTTCAATATCATCGTCGTTTACAAATCGGATATCTATGCCCTGGTTAAAGCATATTGACGCTCCGGTTTCACGGTACTGCTTTATGAGATCGCGTTTCTCACGGCAGGCAGTAATGTTTGGATCAAGTACCTCAATGTGCGGCTGGCCATTCCAGAAGTCTGACACATTGGCCACTTTCCTGGAGCATCTGCCTTCTTTACTGGCAACGTGGCAGAACTGGCAGCCGCGTGGACAGCCGCGTGACGTCATTGCTACCGCAAAGTTGAATTGCGGATAGATAGAATAGTCTGGAAACATACTTTCAATTTCCGGCGGAAGATTCTGATGACGGTTCTTGTCGAACACTTCAACTCCATTTTCAAGATGTATTGCATATCCTGTTCCGCCTTTAATCACCTTGTCTGCATTCAACGGTTCCGGTACGTCCGGACTGTACGTGCTGCTGAATACCTTGCTCATATAGACGATGTCGTAATGGAAAAAGTCAGTCCACCACCATTCAACTTCATCGCCCTGGGCCTTGTGCCATGCAGATATTCTCATCAGTGCCAGGTTCGGAAACTTTGGCCCGTGATGGTTCACAGCATCAACGTCAATCAATCCAATTCGCATTGCCGTTTTCCTTATTGCTTATCGCGTTATTTGCTGGCAAAAAAATTAATCACAGGACCGACCGACGTTCAGGTATGCTGCTTCATTGTCAAACCAGAGTCCCCAGACTCCAAGTCCGCATGTCCACAGTGTACCCTGGCCATTGTTCCGATTGTCCAGCATGTCCAGCAGTTTTTCCTTTGCTTCAAAGTGGTCCATGCTCTTCAGTTCGGACAGTTCGCCGTCGGTAAATCCCGTGATTTTCATGGTATCCAGGCCGCTTGTGCATGGTTGTCTTTCAATCGTTAGCCGTGCCATGTTCATTCCTCCTGTGATATTCTTTTCCGAGATAGTTCATGATTCCGTTGAGCAGTTCAATGACAATGGGTGCTTCACCAAATGCAAGGGACGCAGCAGAACAGTCCTGTGCGGTTTGCTTCCACCACTCTTCCGTGTCCCCCGGCGGGAAGTGCTGGTTCAAAAAGTCGAAAGCGCATCTGAACGCTTTCTGATGAACCTTCGCATAGTCTTCGGGTGTCACGTCGTGTCACCTTCTTGTCGTCTCATCATCTGATGCCTCCTTATATTTGTATGTGTGTTTATTATAAGTCGATTCGCGGTATCTGTAAACTTAAAAAACTGTTACGGTTTGCTCAGGTTTTCCACCGCCGTGACGTACTGATCGCGCTGGTATGTCAGCATCTTCAGGCGTGCTTTTGCATACTTTAAAGACTGTTCATGCAGTTCCTCTTCATCGTACTCCTTGTCATGCCGGAATGTTGCCGCCGGTTTTACAACGTACGATGCCTTGAATGCTATGTTATATGGTATCTGATACTTGTCGCTGAACTCTTTGATCGTCAATCTTCATCACCTCCGGAAGCTGTCTTGCTGAATTCAGGCACCTGTAGCATATCCAGTCACACCACAGATTGCCCGCGTACTGCCCGACTACAAACGTCAGCAGGACGTTGTGCCGTTCACACCACGGACACTTACCAAGTTTATGTTCAGGCATACTCATCACCCCAATGCATATAGTGCGCTCAGACAGAATGTCAGGAATGCAGCCAGGGCCACCGCAATCCAGAAGAAGTCGTCATCTTCCGGCCAGAATCGTTTCATACGCTCACCCCCTTTATCGTTGCCTTTAACTCACTTGTTTGGATGCCCCAAGCACCCTTTAACCGGATCAAAATTGTCACATTCTGGCACTGGTAATAGTCTGTGACCTAATGACCATTCATGATTCAGATATTGTTTGAACTCTTCAAGCGAAGGCTGTCTGCCTTCTTCATCTTTCACGCTATTTAGCATTTTCTTCATTCTCGCATCACTCATTGCAAGAAGTCCTTCTATGCTAACTGACATATGTCTTAACATCTAATCAACCTTTCTGTGTTAAAGCGTCATAGGTCATCGTTGCCTTTAATCAAGTTGCACACAATGTCTTTGTGATACTTCAATCCATCCTGTTTGAAGTTCTTTCAGTCGTTCTTCACATTGTTCCTGTGTTTCATAACCGGAGCAGAAAACCATGTTGTCAGGTCCTCTGATTCCTTTCTCAAGGTCGATTATGAAATACATCACAGTATGTTGCGGATTGTATGGTTTTGTGCAGATAATAAATCTTTCATTTCTGCACTTTACTCTGTATGGTCGAACCTCTTTCCATACATAAACAGGGTCACCGACTTTTAAATCTTTGTATCCCATGTTCTTCTCCTGTGTAAAAACATCATTAGTCGCTGACTATATAGTTGATCCTCAATGGCGTTACCTTTTCTCCGCACCAGGGGCAGAACTTATATAGGCAGCGTTTTGTCAGTCCTCTACGCCTGGCCTTTGAACTGCTGCCATGCGAGAAATAAACCATCTCTCTGCAATGCGGGCAAAGAAACTTTGTAGTTGACGGCAGTTTGTCTGCTTCGATCCACTGCGGTATTGTTTCATCCATCCTACTTCACCGCCTTTCACCATCAGCACAGAACCAATCTGGGTTATGGTTCGCATTCCCTTTTTCTACAAACGGTTTTGTGCAAAACACATAACCGTATTCTGAAAAACCGAATTTACAATCCTTACATCGGACAATGCACTCTTCTTCGTCATCTATTTCGTCTGATATGTCTTCATATGCTCCTGCCCATGTGGTCGTTGTCTGTTTATTCCAATCATCTTCAGAACGTTCAAGGAATCGTTTCATAATTTCATCTGCATCAATTAACTTCATTATTTCACCTCCCCGTCAGCACAGAACCAATCCCCATTAACATATTTTTCATTGTTCTTACAGTAATAATCTCCATACGGCATCTTTACCAATGAACTGTAATAACAATCTTTACAGTAAACTAATTCTTTTATTTGACAGAACGATGGTCTTGGTGAATCGTCTTCAACAGGAGATTCATATGGACTTCTTTCGCATAATGTATGTCCGTTATCCCATCTCTTTCCAAACTCACAAAAAGAACATGAAGCAGGAACATTCGTATTAAGTACAATTACACTCATTCTGTTCTCCTTTCCCCGTCAGCACAGAACCAATCAGCACTAATATATTTCTCAATGTTCTTGCAATAATATTCACCATACGGCATATTTACAAACGTACTGTAATGGCAATACTTGCACCGAATAAGCGGTTGAACATAACCAATACTGTCAGTGTTCTCCGTTCTTTCATGTTTTGTTATGTATTCTTTAATCATTCTCATCACTTTCTTGTGTGTCGTTCTGTTCATAGTCTTTGCAAATCGGACACATTCTTTTCCGTTCTTCTGGTTCATGAAACAGTAGTTCACACCAACCGTCTGAACCGACAAACTTGCAATCGTCTCTCATGTTTACCTCACAAAGTTGCCTTTATGTGCGTTGATTCCACAAGGAAACCGCTCTTTCAAAAACATCTACATAGTCCTTAAACCGTATTTTTGAAGCTTCAAATTTAATCCGTTGCTGAATACCGCAAACCTCGCATTTGACATAAGCTGACATAAATAATTTACGGTCACCATCAATCATGTCATAATCCACTACCGTTCTTGCTTCACCACCGCAAAATGGACAAGGTTTTAGTTTTTCCATGCTTTCCCCTTTCTGATTTATTGTGTCATTTCACTCTCTTTCCGCAATGCGGACAGACAATGACTGGATTGCGTTGCTTTTCTTTTTCAAACTCATCAATAATCAATCTCATATGATGAATATCATTTTCCTGCTCTTTCAGCAAGGCAAGGGCATCTTTTTCAAGTTCTTGTCTGCAAGTCATAGCTGAATATCCATTCGATTTGTATTCACAACCATGATGGCATCCAAGTCTTGTACAACATTCCAACCCTTTGATAACCTTCTCAATGTCCATTCACTTCACCGACCTTCCCATTCTTTTCCGTACAGTATTCTTGCTCCAATCCGTATGAAGAACCAACCGAACCGCACCCTTGCGCCACTTACAATCCATTTTGGAGAATTATATGTGACGGTAACTGGCATCAATCCATTGTCTGCGACCATTGAAATTGTCATCTCATGGATTCTCATTCCACTTCACCGACCTTCCTGCTTCAACGGATACATTCTTTTAGGGTTATCCGTATCCATAACAATTATTCCCTTTGGCAGTTTCTTTTCTACATCTTCTATTTCATGTAAATACTTGCTTGAGTAAACATATGTTACTGTCAAACTGTATCCGTCAGTTGTAGGCATATTTCGTTTCCATGATTGCGTTATTTTCATTCTGCTTCACCGACCTTGTTTAGCGGACACCACTCCATATGGTTCTCTTCATTTGCGCTGAGCCACACTTCCTTACCGTTCAGTTTACAGTACCATCTTCTGTAGTAGTTACTGCGCTGAACGTATCCGATGCACGAACAGTTCATACATGTCAGTTTATTTGTTTCGTTCATTCATGAACCTCCTTCATACTGTTCATCACGCATTCTTCTGCGAACTCCCGTGCGTCCGGCAGTGTTACAACTGCAGCGCAGAAGTTTGCGTCCCATTCTTCCCCGAACCTGTGCGGACGCTTCTGATCCCGCACATCCTCCAGCTTTTTGACGATATCCTGGGCTGTCAGTGACAGATCGAATGTCATCCTGTCTTTCCACTGCTGAAGTTCAATAGCGTTCTTTCGCATTTGAAGGGCCTTTTTAGCCTGTTCCTGTTTAAGCGGATCAATCTTCCCTTCGATATCCAGACCCATGCGTAAGGTATCAGAGAACCACGTTATGCATTCTTTAAATGACATTTTGTAGTACTGCTGTGTAAATGAAATAACATCCCCGCCTGACTTACACACATGGCAGTACCATCCACGGTTCCCTTTGTACAGTACACAGTTGAAGTCCTTCCCGCCGTGGAATGGACACTGGCACCGTCCGTGCCGGATCTCCAGGCCGATTGCCTGTCCGACTTCCTGCGCCGAGATCGTGTCCTTAATCGTCTGAGCAGCGATCGTAAGTTTGTTCATCATAGTTGCCTTTAACGCACTACATTAATCCGTGCTTCTATTTCCGCATTGTCGAAAATCTGTCCATATTGATCTTCCCTTGTGAAATAGCTAATGTATCCTTCGTCCATCAATTTGTTTGCTAACTGGTGTGCCATATCACACTTGATATATTCGCTATATTCTGTTGTATTTGGAGGAATCATCCGCTTGTCAATAAGTTTTCTTACAGCAAGCGTATCGAAATTACGATGTTCAATATGCACAGGTACGGGAAACATCATAGCCTGTTCTGCAATCATCCTGCGTTTGATTTCCCTGTATAACCTGTTTTGATGACGTTTATACGATTTCTTACTCATGATATACCCCACTTAATGCGTCACTGTTGCCATTAAATCAATAATTCTGCTTTTCCTTTTGCTATGCGGTATTTTTCATTCGGACAAGTTATTTTCAAATATGTGTAGCATTTCAAAGCTCCTGTTAACCCTTGCAGGAAAAACCTCATTGAATCGTTTACCCATTTCCCGTCCTTTATTCTTTGGACAACGTAATACTTCATCTGTTTTCCCATGCTTTACCTCACTTAAAGCATCAGTTCTGCGGTTTACGTTCCCCGTCAGCACAGAACCAATCAGGCACAGTATTCCCTCTTGTTTTTTCATCGTCATATGTGTTCGGATTGTAGCAAAATCCATCTTTGTAGTGTCTGCAATCCTTGCACCGGATAATCTGCGGTTGATTATTCCCATAACCTTCTTTCCATTCTTCGTGGTAATGTCGTTCGTCTATAAGTTCTTTCAGCAGTTCAAGAGCATCTGCGTGGAGATGGAAAATACACCGTGACGATTGAAAGTCATATTGGCAACCATCACATGAACCACCTTCTTTACAATTCTCCAGCCCTTTAATAACCTTCTCAATATCTGCCATCGTCTTTCCTTTCCCTGTCGGCACACTTATCATTGCTTTTAAACTTATCGCATGATTCAGATCTGTGCATCAGGCATCCTTTTGTTACATCGCAGTTTCCGTACTCTTCGTAATGCCCCCGCTCGTCCTGCGTCCAGTGTCCGCAGTTCTGGCAATACTTGTCAGACACGCCAAACTGATCCAGCACTTCATCCATGATCTCGTTCAGGTACTGCTCAATGCGTTTCTTCCGGGCGTCTTCGCCAAACCACTTTTTCTTGAAAGCATCCCTGGCTTCTCTCCATCGCCCTTCATTGGTGTCGCTGGACAGATACCATTCTCTTTCATAAAACAGTTTTGACAGATCCTTCACCAGGTCGTCCAGTTCTTTATCATTGAAATCGCCCACATGGCATTCAAGCTGACTGTAGAAATAATCAAGACTTCCGCCACTCATGTTGTCCTCCTGTAATCATCTCCGGATGCCGGTCGCGACCGGTGCTTAATCCGGGGTATCATTGCCTTTAAATCACATCTTGTTTATCCTGTCATACATGACAATGCTACCTGCTACAGAAACATTCATGCAGAAATCACCCGGCAGCTGAACAATATCACGGCACTTATCAAGAATCTTTTTCGGTATCCCAGTGTCTTCTGCACCAAGAAGATAAATGCACCGTTCTGGATGTACATAATGCTTAATCGGAATACTGTCCTCATCCAATTCAACAGCTACAACCGGGCAATCATAAGGGATATGTGCCACAAAATCTTCAAAATCCTTATAGTTGAAAAGTGGAATATGCCGTGGCGTTTTCATGGTGTCGGTACATTGCCTTTGATAGCGTTTTCCTATGGTAAAGATAAAATCTGCTCCCATAATGTTGGCACTTCTCCATAATGTCCCAATGTTTTGTTCATTCTTCCCATGAAACACACCGATTCCAAAGTATCCTCGTTTCATAGTTATCCTTCCTAATTTAAGCGTCATTTGTCACAATTACTTTTCAATCTCAGCACCCATCTTCCGGTAGCTGGTGCAGCGTTTCTTCCATGCCCCTTCGCAGAATCCGATCCACCTGTCTACGAAGTCATATACGACCGGTGTATCCTTGCCGTCAAACGTCCGCTGTACCCGCCCTACTGCCTGGGTAATAATGGCACTGTACTTGCACGGGGATGCCAGGAACAGCCGGTCAAGTCTTGGAACATCCAACCCTTCCTTTGCAAGGCTGTACGACGCAAACAGATATTTTTTCTTTCCGGTCCGCATGTCTTCCAATGCCTGTTCACGTTCTGCCTTGGCCTTTTTGCTCTGCATCTTGCCGTCAATATATGCACAGTTGATCTGCATATGATCTGGCAACATGGAAATGATTGTTCTTAATTGTTCAAGTCTGTCTGACAGAATCAGACAACTGTGTCCAACGTTCAGTGCAATATGCGTCGCAATCTGTTTGTTCCTTTCATAGTCCGTCGTCAGATGCTCGATCATCTTCACATAATTGATCGTGCCGTCATCGTTCAGGCAGTCTTCCGTCAGTTCAGTTTCTGTCTCAACCTTCCTGATCTTCACGCCCATGGTCCTGTCTGCTACCGCACTGTCCGGAACTTCGTACGCAATGTTCCCCAATAAGGCGAACGTTGCCTTGATTAATCCATCCGAACGTTCGGGTGTTGCACTGAGTCCGTACTTGTGCCGGGCACTCAGATGGTTCAACACCTTCTCATACCGCGTGAACGTCGTCGCTGACGAACTCACCCTGTGGCATTCATCAACGATCACAACATCCCAGTAATCCCTGTACTGTGTCAACTCCAGGTTCGCCATCGTCTGGACCGTGGCGAACGTCACGCCGACGCCGACATTCACCTTGCCTTCCGTGATCGTTCCGATCAGACTGCTGTCCATGTAGCGAAGCGCACGTTCCCTGCTTTGGTTCAGCAGGTCTGCGGTGTGGCATAACCACAGTGCCCTTCTGCGCAGGGCCTTGATCATGGCAATTCCGACCTGTGTTTTCCCGCTGCCGGGTTTGCTCTTCAGGATCCCGTACTTTGCGTCGATCATCTTCCGGACTGCTTCCTTCTGATAGTCATACAGTCCCATGTCCTGATGCCCGTAATCAATCACGCTGTCCTGCCGGAAGTCGCATTCCACCCGTGTTCCGCGAAGCATGGGCATCAGTTCCCTGCACACGCCGAACGGGACAATCAGCGTCCCGCCGTCCCACTCGTACAGCCGCAGGTCACGCGGTGTCCTGCCCGTCCAGAATCCCATCCGCTGTTTCTTTTCGAACTCAGGGTTCGCAAACTTCAGGTTTTCTTTTGCCCACCTGGTCACCTCGATAGACGGATCTTCGATATAGATCCTGTTTGCAATCTTCGTATTCATTCATCTCTACCCCATACTTCAGATGACGCAAGCCAGTCTTCCAGCAACCATGTCTGCACGGACATATCCTTCTCGGCTATCCGTTTCATTCCCCTGTTCCTCAGTGTTTCAAGCCTTGATAAACTGACAATGCGGATTGTCCCGTCAGGAAGTTTCAGTGCAAAATAACACAGTTCGTTTCCTTTGTTTGTGAACATCCGCATTGCCATCTTCTGGTTTTCCTCAATCCGTTCAAACGGAAAACCTTTATTGTCGCTTATGACCTTACAGTCGATCAGTGTATGGAACTTACCCTTAACCGCAATGATATCCGCCGGCTGTCCCGACTTGTTCTGCTGCATGACATGTACCCAGAACCCGTTCTCCGCCAGGATGTGACTCAGTTCCTGCTCAAAACGGTTACCATTGCTCCTGTTGTCTGTCTTTTCCATATGTATCTCCTCTCTGCAGCGTAGTCTCTTAATTGCATGTCACTGCATGTCATTAATTCAGAGTAAAACGTTGGATGCGGGTGAGGATTTGCACCTCACATGTCCGTTCAGGAGCCACAATGGGCAACCCACCCCAATGTGTTTGCCCACGCACGGACTCGCCACGTAGCGTCTACTGCCCGGAACAAACCTCCATAGTTTAATTGGGAAACTATATCCTATGTCTGTTCCGCTGCTGTACCTTCCTATCCGTACATCTATTCCGCCACCGCATCATTCAACCTTTTAGAACGGCATCTCGTCTGTTTCAACAGCCGTGAACCCGCCCGCCGAAGGTGCCTGTGCTGTTTCCTTCTGCCCGTCGCCGTTGTTTGCCGGACTCAGGAACTCAACGGATTCCGCAAACACATCAAGGCTGGACTTCGGATTGTTTTCCTTGTCAAGGAATGCACGGCTTGATACAGATCCGACGACACAGACTTTGCGTCCCTTCGTCAGATAGTTCTGACAGATCTCGCCTGTCTTTCCCCACGCAGCCACGCGGAAGAAGTCCGCTTCAGGCTGTCCTTCGATCTTGTTCTTGCGGTTTACTGCTACCGTGAAATTGCATACGGTTTTGCCGTTGTTCGTGGTGTTCGTTTCCGGTTCCCTTGTCAGATTCCCGATGATAATCAGTTTGTTCATGATCGATTCTCCTTATTACTGTGCATCTTCCATCAGCTGGGCAGCGAGGTCGTCCTGCGGTTCAGCATGTGTTTCTGTCGCGGCGACCTGTGCTTCCATTTCTGCTTTTCTCTTCTGCGCACAGGCCATGCACAGGGATTTGCCGTACTTATCCTTACTGCTCTTCGCAATCAGTTCGGCAGAGAAGTTCCCGCTTCCGGTAATTTCTTTTCCGCAGTCCGCGCACTTCACTGCTACATGTGCTTTTCCGCCCACCGCAGGTTTCTTGTCACGGATACGGATGCCGTCGGTCAGTTCATTCTTGCTGGGGTTCCGGACGCCATGCTCAATCCACAGCTGAATCTTTTTGCCTTCAAGGGCATTGGCAGTCACCTGCCCGTACAGTTTCTTCAGCACCTGCCTGTTCCCGCTGTTCACGATCAGCGGACGAACCTCGCTGATCCCAGGCACGGACTCTTCCACGAACGTCAGAACGTTCTTTACTTCCGGTCCGCGCTGCAGGGTCACCTTGCCACGGTACAGGTTCTTGATCGTCAGTACCGGCTCGACACCGTTGTCGATATCGTCTGCACCCATATACTCACTGTCGCGCTCAAACTTCTCGTCGCCCTTCAGGGGTTTCATCTTCTGCAATTCCTTCGTAATCATATGTTAATCCTCCACTTTGTTTTTCTTTGCAAACTCACGGATAAAATCAATAATCTCTCCATAGGTCATTGAACCGCCATTGTCATACGGGCCTGGGTGTTCCGCGCACCATTTTTCTGTAAACGCTTTGATCAGTTTGGTTTCTGATATCATTTATGGATACACCTCTTTATTCTTCAATGCCATGCCAGGAAACGTCACCGTAGCTGAGTGCCCCTTGTTCCGGATCAGCAATCATTACGATGTTGCTGTAGTGGGTAAGATAGAACTTACCGTTCACAAGCACCTGGACCACGTCGCTGTCCGTATAATCCCGCCACTGCGTGATGGATCCCCTTACGACTTCCTGTCCGCCAAGGACTATGTAGCAGTAGGTGAACGTCTGAACGTCCCTTCCGCTTGTAATCCTGTTGCCTGTCTTGTGTTCACATCCGGCAAACACAAGAACACAGGCAATAATTGAGATGATCAGTAAAAGCAGCTTCAGTTTCCGCATCAGAACTCGTCCTCCATTTCTCTTTCCGCCCATCCGGGAACATATGCATCGTTCGGCACGTCGCCGACATACCCTGGCCACTGATCCAACGCCTTGCAGTCATGGTACTTCTCAAGCAGTTGATGGAACTTTGCGACCCCCGCGTTCATCAGTTCCTCGCTGACCTCGATCACGTTCACACTGAACGGTGCTTTCTTTTCCTGTGCAACGAACAGAAACCCGGGCATTTTCCGAAGCTTTCTGGCAATCTTCACGCCTTCGCAGTACATGCCCGCTTGCATGTAGTACCCCATCTTCCAGATGTCGCTGTTAAAATGGAAGGTTTCGGCACATGCCGTGGTCTTGTAGTCAACCACGTACCACCGCCTGTTGAACTTCACAAGTCGGTCCACCTTAATCTTGCATTTCTCACCGGTTTCCGGATCGGTCCAGAAGAATGCCTGTTCGGTTTCACCCTTACCGTGGATCAGTTTCTCAGCCAGCTTGCAGTTGGCAATCATGTCATCCATAAGCAGGAAAGTATCGGCATCATCAGAACTGACGGCGGTCTTCCCTTCGTTCTCGGCACTGAATGCTTCCCATGCTTCCTTCCCTGCCTTGGTACGCTTGTCAACATTCGGGGCAACAGCATACTCTTCGCAGAAAGCGTCGGGGCCTTCAAGAATAAACTTGTGGCATGCAGATCCGAACGCCATCGCAGCAGTCTGTTCAACAGGATTCTCAAGATAGTACTTAAACTTCTGCGGACTGTCCTCCATCTTCCACAGGTCGCTTCTGCGGATCCCTTCCGCCTGGTTATACTCGTTCTCAGTCATCGGACTTTTCCTCCTCGTCTTCCTTATCAATGTAGATCTTCGTAACGGTATGCTTATGAACCCACCATCTCGCATACAGAACCATGAACACCGCACCGGATATCCATCCGGCAAGGAAAAACCATATCAACTGCTCTTCACCTCACCCGTCAGTTCTTCCACAATAAAGGCAAGTTTGTTGCTGATGCCCTTCAGCAGTTCCTTCATCTCCCGCAGTTCTTCGGTCATGAAGTGTGTCGCCTGAATCTGAACGGACTGCCGATGCTCAACCACCTGGACTTCCGGTTCCTTGTACTCTTTCTTTTCTGCCTGTTCAGCAGGCGCTTTCTCAGCAACAGCTTTTTCTGCGGCCGCTTTTGCTTCCTCTTCCTTTTTCTTCTGCTCTGCTTCCACCTTTTTGCGGTAACCGGCACTGTTCACATACATCTTGTGCCTGTATTCCTCAAAGGTTTCCGATGCCTTCACGAACCTGATCACGTAGTCGCTGATCCCAAGGCTTTCCGAGATTTCCGCATGCGTCGCTCCGCTGCTCAACAGGATCTTGATTGCCTTAAACTTACCTTCCGTCATTTTCTGATACGCCATAACATAAATCCTTTCTGGCAATACTGCCGCTTGTAGTATAAAGGGGGTTTTAAATAACCGGCTGCCCCCGACCGGTCGGCATAGTTCCTCTTTCCATTGTGTTCCACCTGATGAGTCTGACGGTTGCAAAGCGCGGGGAAGGAAAGGAAAAAGAACCCCATCGCGTGAGACTTTTTGAGAGGAACACACAGGGAGGAAATGTGTCCAGGCTTATAGCCTTCGCCTGTATGATTAACCTTCAGTGCCCATGCCCACACTGTCGGTTGTCAGTCAGCTTTCGTACTCTTGTTGTACCTCACCTGCCTTGAATATCTTTTACCCTTCCACAGCGAACGCCGCTTCGCTTCGCTCATGGTGTCGTTGTTCTTATGTCTTTTCCGCTCCGCTTCTGCTATCCTGTCCATCTTGGCACGCCATGCTTTGTAGCGTTCACAGGTTCCATGGCAGTTCGGATCGGGAACCCTGTCAGGGCATTCCTTGCACGGACAGTTGTTGCTGTTTCCCCTGTTAAACGTCATCAATTCGCCCACTCTCCCATGTTGTAGGGACACAGCATCCCGTTATGGTAGTCATCAAGCGGAAGCAGTACAGTCAGCAGTTTAAACAGTTTGCATTTCTCGCAGTCCGTGTCGCTTTCCATGCAGTCAATGCACTTGGTACGTGCAAAGTCAACAATCTCTCTGAACTCTTCTTTCCGCATCACAACGTTGGTCTTACTCGGCGTCGCTTTCGGCGTCAGACGAACCTCATATTCCTGTGCCGTGTTCTGAAGGTTCAGACGCTGTTCAATCGGAACTGTTTCCCGCAGTTCGTTCAGCAGTTTGTCCGTTTCATCAGACACCCACAGCAGACGCTCTGTGCCCTGCGGAATCATTTCAAACCTGCTCCGCATTTCTGTCTGCATGTCTTCAAGTACTGTTGCAATGTACGCAAGACTGATCATGCCCATCTTTTCCTGCCTGGACAGTCTTACTGCATCGTCCCTACTTGGACTCAGCATCTCCCTGGTTATCCGCATTTGCATGACCTCCTGCCGTGCCGTCTGTAACCGTACTGTCCGTTCCGGTCACGGTATCCGCGCATTGTATTTCCTTCGGGTGTCACATAGGTTTCCGGTCCATCTGCCGGCGTAAACCGGAAGAGTTCCGGATCGCACGGTATCCACAGTTTGTTTCGCTGGCACTTTGTCATCAGAATCTGTTGCCCGCACTTTGGGCAGGTGCTGAAGAACTGTTCGCATTTCATCCTACTCACCTACCAATTCAAGGTACTGTGTCTGAACATACCCGCAGTCTGTTACGCACCATTCGTCCGACCAGTAATAAACCTTCACGCTTGCACCGGACTTCAGCCATCTTGTCCGCTTTCCGCCTACATACTTCCGTGCTGCAAGCCGTCCTTTGCTGACAATCACGGCCCTTTGGTTCACCTTAACCGGCTTGTCATACACAACGAACCCTTTGTGAACCCATCCTTCACAGGCTTCAAGACTCAGATCGATGCAGTGCAGGTATCCGTTTTTCTTTTTCCCGTCAAGCACGACCGTGTCGCCTGTTTCAAACCGACCGAGCGGTTCGTCGTCATTGTTCGGAAAGCGTCTGATGTTCACATAGTCATCGCACAGAATGTATGCTTCCGTAAGGTTGTCATACGAATCTGCCTGTGCTTCAGACAGTACGATCTGTTCGCTTGCCATGACAATGAACCATATCACGCCGATCATGACGGCAATCTCTATGACAACAATGATGATCTTCCTGATCAGGTCGCTTTGGTCTTTTTTGTTTCGTGCCATCTGCCACCTCCAGACCGGGTTATCCGCGGTCCACTGCGAACCGTTCAGCAACCCTGCGCCACACCTGTGAAAACTGACTCTGTGTCACACCGGGTTCCACATGGTTCACGCCTGTGGCGCCTTCACGCGCCAACATGCTGTGCGCAACGGCCCGCGCTAATCCCCTGGGATGAAAGTGCTGCCGCGCCTCGCGCTGGTGCTTCCGTGTCTCCGCACGTCTCTTTGCTCTGTTCATACTGTCCTCCTTATGTGTCATATAAAATCTTTGGAAGGCTATCCGGTTGTGCAATAGTTCCAATTCTTGTGGATATCAGCATCACCGGTGTATTGCCTTTCACCCATGCAATGAATCCGATCCTCGGAATGCAGTAGCTGTGACCGGCCTTGCAGATCGGGAAACCAAGGTACTTTGGTTCTCTCTCAGCCTGGTCTCGAATCACCTGCGGGTCCTTTCCAAGGAACTCTGCCACCTGTTTCACAGTCAGTGTGTTGCATTCCATGCTTTCCAGTTCAGCCAGCGTCATGACCAGTCACCTTCAGGTGTCTCATACAGATACCCATTTTTCTTTGCCATCTCACGGAACTCGTTAGGTTCAACAGTAATCGGAGCAGGCTGTTCCGGATTATTTTTCCGGTACTCTGCGTAAAGCATTTCCACGCGCCTTTCGTCTGTCAGCAGCGGCGTTGTCATGGCCAGATATGTGATTGATTTTTCAAAGCTTTTCGTGTTCTCGCCGATCAGGCAGTAGATCCCGTCCAGTATCTGACCGTAGATCTCATGAATCATGTTGTCATTCAGTCCGACCTGTACGTATGCGTCCTGCATTCTTTCAGCCTTCCGGCCTGCACGTACCATCCGCAGTAATGCGTCTTTTATGTTCTTCATTATTTCTTACTCGCTTTCTCTTTAAGTCGTTTCGCGTTATTGTTGGTCAAAAAAAATTTCTTGTACGGTTTTTCCGTAAAAGTTTGCAATACGAACCTTTGTTTCATCGTTCGGACGCTTTGCGCCTGTCTCATATTTGCACAATGCACTATACGACAGGCCCATTTGCTTTGCGGCACCGGTTCTTGTCCGAACACCGCGCAGCGCACGAAGTCTTTCTCCGACTTCTTTCATGCTGATTAACTCATTCATCTATGGTTGTCTCACCCCTTTCGTGCCATTATTTTATCACGTTTCGACTTATTGGTAAAGCATTTGAGATTTTAAATTACTATTACCATGTATTACGAAACATAGTTGACTATTAACACGCTGCGTGATAATATCATTTTCGAGGTGAGTTATAAGTGAATTATTCAGACAATATACGAAACCTCCGCTTGCAGCGCGGTCTTACCCAAATGCAGATGGCGGAAGACCTGGGGACAAGCCAGAGTTCAATTACAAGTTGGGAAACAGGCCGCCGGGAACCTGACTTTGCAACATTCAAAAAGCTTGCTGCATATTTTAATGTGCCTCTTTCCGCTCTTCTTCCAAAGGATGATACAATTGGGGAAGAACTGGTTTCTTATGTAGCAGAATCATTAAATGCAAATCCAAAGCTGTATACTCTGTATTCTCAAGCTAAATTTCTCAGTAATGAAAACCTGGATACGCTTATTTCTGTAGCAACAGCATTATCAAAAGAAAAGGTATAACATGGGAAGAACAAAATCCCGGGGCAACGGACAAGGCACAGCAATTAAACGCGGTCAGACATGGACCGCGTGTGTTGTTGTCGGCTGGAAGTTGCCAAAGGATCCAACCAAACCGAAGATCCCTGTCCGGAAAACAAAGGGTGGTTTCAAAACAAAACGCGATGCATTGAATTATTGTCCAAAGCTTTTAGCAAGTGGAAACGAATTAAACAGAATGACCATGCAGGAAGTATGGGATGCATGGTCTGAAATGTATGAAACAAGGATTGTCCCTTCCACAATGGGATGCTACAAATACGCATACAAGCATTTTGAAAAAGTCCATTCAAAGTATATGGATCTCATCTCAGCTGATGAACTCCAGTCCTGCATGGACGAGTGCAAGGCCGGCCACCGTACGCATCAGAATATGAAGTGCATTGCTGGCCTTTTATGGGGTTATGCGTTCGATCACAATGCTGTTTATAAGGACATAACCGATAACTTATATATTGGAAAGGGATCTTCTGTGCAGCGGGATCCGGTTGAAGCACATGAGGTCGAAGCAATCAAAAACAGTATTGGCAAGGCACGTTACGCGGAATACGTTTACTGCCTTTGCTACCTGGGGTTCCGACCCGGAGAAATGCTTGAACTGACGAAAGATATGCTGCACTGTTCTGTCATTAAAACGGAGAAAGAAAAACAGACTCCGGTCTGGTATTTCGTAAACGGAAAGAAAACACCTGCAGGTAAAGACCGTGTAGTCATTGTGCCTGATCAGATACTGGACATCATCATATCCCGCCTGTATATTCCCGGAACAGATTATGTGTTCCCTATGTATTGTTTCAGCCGCAAGAAAGACAATCCATTTATCCAGTTCAAACAAATGTCGCATGATTATTTCAATAAGCACGTTTTCAAACCGCTCATGGCATCCCTTGGCTTTTCAGAAAAAAAGGTCCCGTACTGTGCAAGGCACACATATGCTGACATGCTGAAGAATGCTTCCGGTTCAGACAAGGATAAAGCTGCCATGTTTGGTCATTCAAATTATATTTTCACACAGGACAAATACCAGTCTTCCCACCTGCTCGACCTCAAGAAAATTGTTGACTCGTTCAAAAAAACATAGCTGTACTGCTAACATACTGCTTACAAAATCCGCTGCATAGCCTTATTTTGCGTCATTGCTTTTTGTATGGGGTTCAAGAGGCCGGAGGTTCGAATCCTCTCACCCAGACTTCTCGGAGGCCTTGAAAATTAAGGCCTCCGAAGTTTTTTACCCTGTAATATACCTACTACGAATGGTAATAAATAGCCAAAAATGGCGTTCTACTGCTTACACTACTGCTTACAAATTTCAGGAGCGTTTTATGAACGACAAGAAAGTCCTCGCCCACCTCATTCGCGCCGGTCGAGATGCACTCAACCTGGAGAACGTCCTCACCCAACTCGGCTATAAAGAAACACCGTACTTTAATCTGTACGGTGAGATTGCAGACGCCATTTACTGTATACTTGATGAACATACAGACAGTTTTGAAGAGTCTGTCACCTACGCGGTTATGAACGATCCGCTCACGCCGGATGAGGTTTATGCTGAAAATCTTGCCAAACTCCTGAACACTGCTTCTGATTCAGGCATAGAAGTTCCGAACGTCACAAAAGAAATCATCATCGAGTCTGCCGAAAGGCGCGGCATCAGTTATTCTGCAATGATCCGCCTGATCCTGAACGAGTGGGCAAGACAGGAAACATATTACAACCACATACAGATATAAAAAGCGACCCGCTCAAACGAGCGGGTCTTTTGATTAATACCTCGGATACATCGGAGGCATCCATTCGGGATAGTGTCCGGAATATCCGTCCGGCATCATATCCCTGCTGGTATAGCGTCCCATGCTGTCACGTCCGCGCCGATAGGAACGGTCCGTACCGACACGGCCATAGTAACTACGTCCGCCACGGGACATTCTGTCACCGGAACCTTCCATATCATCGTCGTCCCATTCTTCCGCATCCTTCATAGCATGATAGGTCGCAGCAGATTTCAGAGCATGGTAGAGGATGTCTGCGCGTTCCACGTCCTGGACAGACATCTCAGGAACGTCGTTGGCATACTTTTTGTCCAGCTTGTCGAGTTCTTTGCACATGGCCTCTTCAAGGTTTTCGTAATGTTTCATACTTGTCCTCCTTCCTGTCATGCTATGCGGTCAATCGTCAGGTTTGCGTTCTGAACATTGATAACCGAAGCAGGTGTTGCGGTCGGATCAGCTGTAATACCGCTGACCGAATCAATGCTCATGCTGAAGCAGCATCCACGCGGAACCTTAATGATTGCGGTACTTGTCACATTGCCGTACTCATCCACGGCAGCAGGGGTAAAGATTGCCCTGCTCGTCAGACGCGGTTCACCGTTTACAGCAATTGCAACAGCAATCGGAACGAGTTCCGTAGCTTCCTCCGGGAGTGCAATATTCCCGTTGAACACGACCTGGTATGTCGCATAGCATTGGGAGTTCGTGATACCGCGCAGGAGAAAAATCCCGGTACCGTCCTCGTGGTAAACATAACCACGGGTACACGGAATAGATGCGCTCATGATGACAGGCGTATTGATGTCAACAGCCTGCACCGGATTCGCAAGATACTCAGCCGCCATATCATTCACTCCTTACGCAGCCATGCCACAACCGCAACCGCCATTGCCACAGGTAAAGATGGGCGTCCGGCCATACACAGGAGTGCTGGGAACGGGGCAGTTGTTCAGTCTGTTGTACAGGGCATCCACTTCAGCATTCTGACCGGCAAGAATCGCGGCAGTCTGTGCGGTCTGAGACGCTTCGTTGTTGGCAACGAGCAGCTGTGTCCGCAGCTGACTGATCGTGTTGTTGGCGTCGCTCAGCTGGTTCTTATAGGTGTCCAGTTCAAGCTGGCACAGTTTGTCCATAATCGCCTGTGTGTTCGCGGTGTTCGCGGCCCGGGTATTGCATGCCTCGGTGGCCAGCGTATACTTCAGATCCGCCAGACCGGCACTCTGCTGATTAAATCCGCCAAGCATCGCAGTCTGCAGCGCAAAGTTCTGGTTCATGTCGGCGATCTGCCGTCCGTTGGCGGCAATCTCAGCCTGGGCAAAACCGTTTGCAATGTTGGAGTTTACTGTGCCAAATCCGCCGCACAGGGCAGTCTGCACATCACCGAAACCGGAGGTCACAGCATTCTGCACACCGGTAATTCCGGAGACAATCGCAGCCTGGTCGAAACCGCGCTGAACGTCGCTGTTCGTGTTGGTCTGACCGGCCATCATCCACGGGAACATGCCGTTTCCGCCACCGAAACCGAAACCGTTGCCCCAGCCTCCGCCACATACGAGCAGCAGCAGGATAATCCACCAACCGTCGGCCCCGAAAAATCCATTACCCATACCTCCACCCATGCCGTATGCAGGGGCGACAGGCATGTACATCTGAGTTCCAGTACCATCTGTCATAGTTATTTACTTCCTTTTTTTTATTATTCTTTAATCGGTTTATGCGCAATCACCGATAAGAATTCACTTTACACCCATGTGGTTCAGAAAAGGCTGGATTCTCTGCATCAGCGGATTGCTTACCTGTCCCGTCTGAAGCAGGTGCATCACAGTCGCCTGCGGATTGTTGACTAGTTCGTCCGGCACGTTATAACCGGCAGTCTTCAGAGCATCCCCTGGATTCGCCTGCAATTGCCCCATAAGCGCGTTCCAGTCCATTCCCTGCACATTCATCTGCTGTCCTGCTGACGGAATTTGGGGCATTCTGCTGCCAAACAGCGCATTAAACAAAGGGTTCATTCTTATTCCCCCTTCGATGCGGTCTTCCTGACACCACCGGACGTCTGCATTTGGCCTATGGTGTCCATCAGATCCTGCTTCATCCGTTCAAGGTCTTCCTTCTTTACGTATTTAGTCATGTCCGGTTTCTCTTCTGCGTCCCCGGAATAACCCTGGCTGCGCTCCCCACTCCTTACACCTTCCAGCGTATAGTGTGCTTTCTGAAGCGGGTTAGGCATGCCCATCGGATTGATGGACTTGAAATAGATCACCGTATCGTTTGTGTCCCATAGTGCAATCGGCTGGTTCGGCGGCCATCCCTGCGGCATCGGAAACGCTTTTGCACCGACCTCGCCGTCCACCCATTTCAATCCCATGCCGCCTGTCTGTGCCTGACTCATCTGCTGAACAGGCATTTGCGGAGCGGACATGCTCTGCTGATACTGCGGGTACATCTGCTGTCCCACACCGCTGTAATTCCAATTCTGCTGATAAGGTACCGGATAGTTTGCCATGTTATAGTCCTCTCTTTCTGAAAATATATGTTACGGTTTCATCGCCGCTGTCCCAAGTGTCAAACCAGTTTCCGTTTATTGCACAAACCGCATGAGATCCTGTAGCAAGTACGTACGTCCCTTCCGGAAACATACGGCAGAACTCCCGCACATTTACGCATGCTGGGCACTCGTCCGAAAGCAGAAATTTCTCAAACCCATATCGTGATAGGTACAGTCCCCACAGCCAGTTCACGCTCGGCATTGTGCATTTGTCATGACTCATCATGCACAGGTCCCAATGCACCTTTTTCCAGCTTTGGTCTGTCGCAATTGCAATGGCCCGGATCACGCAGTCCGGTTCTTCCTGCCTGCACGGGTTCGGGTTTGCGTAGATCCACATCAGGCAATGTCCCCGTCTTCTACCCCGCAGTCTTTCAGGATCATCTCAGTCACTTCATCGTCTTCTGGACGCAGGTCCATCAGCATGGCCGTCATCAGCATCATGGCGTAGGCGGTTTCCACGCTTGCCCCGATCTCGTTCACAATCGTCCGGATATTCTTCCGGCATGCCTTTGGGTACATGATTGTCGGATCCATTTTCAACACCGTCCTTTCGCCATCAATTGTCCAATAAAAAAAGACTTCTGACGATGTCAGAAGTCCGTATTGTTTTGGGCATTTTACGGGCAGTTATGCGTAAAAAAATCCCGGCTTGTTCAGCCGGGTAGGTGGCGGAATAATTCTCGCTCACCCTTACGCAACCGTCTCCAGACGGTTTTGTTATCGAGGTTCACTTTTCCAGCGATTTCGCCGATAGTGTCGTTGTCTACCAGCCGCAGGTAGAGCAGCTTCCTGTCGGTTTTATCGTGGATGTATTCCATAATCAACGCCTTAATCTGAGAGTTTGTATACTCAGGGCGCGGGGATCCCTTTGGCACCGGCCAACTCCATAAGCGCGGCGGTCATCTTGTTAATGGTATCCAGGAAAGAGTTCATGCGAAGCGTGTACGCAAGCACAAAGATCGTTGTGATAATGATGAATGTGATGCACACAAACCTCGTTGTCCTGTGGGCGCGTTCGTTGTCCGTGTCCTTGTGCATCATCGCGTTCTCATGTGCAAAGAACGAAATACAGGCCGTGCTTTTCTTCTCACAGGTGGTGCATTTGATCCCGTTTTCGGAAGTAGTCCGCTCTTCACTCATTGGCGGGTTCCTCCGCTTTCTTCAGACCTCCTTGCTCAATCCGCAGTTCCCGGACGGTCGCCTCGATCATCGCGTCTACGGCGGTTGTATCAACCGTATAGCCGTTTTCTTTGAGGAGATCCACCACATACGCCTTCTTCTCCTTCCATTGTTCAGAAGTGAAAAGCTGTTCCGCAGCGTACACGCCGACGCGGATAAGGGT
>Ga0310786_10001529_pt1 | contig 37238 bp, 33 predicted proteins | sample AusTroGonzalo_MG_FD_203881 | JGI IMG/M metagenome (GOLD analysis project Ga0310786, IMG submission 203881) | Bovine rumen microbial communities from tropical cattle in Woodstock, Queensland, Australia - Gonzalo_03 (v2) (version 2) | ecosystem: Host-associated > Mammals > Digestive system >... | reverse complement strand
CAAATACATTTTGGGGAGGTAATCTAGGTCTGCAAAGGATATTCCATTGATGCAATAATTTTCCGGTTCAAGTTTGCCGTCTGCAAAATCTTCTACTATTGCTGGGGATAGTTCGTTTGTACCTTCGTTTTCGTACAAAAAGAATAGAGTATCTTCTGATGGTTTCTTTTCACGGTTCTTGTACAAGAAGAACAAAGTATATTCTAATTGCTCGTCAGTAATTTGAGGACGGTCTTGGAATAATGTATCTAGTCCGAGTTCGCGGTAAAGTTCTTCTGTAGCCACATTTTTTGCGGAATCGCGGTTAAGTCCTTGCTCCTCAAGGGTTGCAACTCGTTTCTCGATAAAAGCATCTATCACGCCGTATGTCGATTTTTGATTTATGGCTCGTGGTGCGACACACTGTATTGGAGGCGGAAAGTGAATGCCCTCTGAACTTGAGCTAGACAACGGTTCGATTTCGCTAGACGAGAGGCGCTCTTCGCTCGAAGAAGGCTTGGTTTCACTAGACGAACTTTCGGCGGAATTCCCGGCGGAACTTTCTGCGACGCTAGACGAACTTTCTGCGACGCTCGAAGAACTTTGCTGTGCGACGGTGTTTTCGTCTTCCCATGTCCCTGCAACATCGTTGGTGCAGGCAAAAAATGCGATGGAGCATGCGAGAAATAAATATCTCAACTGGCTCATTGTTGTCCTCCTTTTTTGCAATCCCTATTATTTATTTTGTCCGTTAACGGAAAAAGCTGTAAGTTCAGGCGGTAAACCTGGTTGATGTTTTGACATTCGCGAGCGATGTCGATAATCTTTTTGCGGCAGGTGTTGATTTCTTCGACGATGCGGGCGTAGGCGGATTCGTCGATGCCCATGGTGACTCCCGAAAAATTGCGTTCTTCTACGGGGTCCTTTTCTATGGAGCGCGTGGCGAGTGCGGCCATCTTCTTGTTCATGGTGCGGATGGCGAGCGGGATGGCTTCCTTGGAACCCTTGACCGACTTTTCAGTTTGTTCGTAAGTGCCGTCGCCCGTTTTGACGAGGAGCCCGGTCTTTACCAGGAATCCGAGAATTTCGCGGACGTTGAGCGCCGATGTCTTTTCCCTGATTTTTTCGGCGATTTCGCTCGGATCGGCGTTTGGCATGAGCGGGGCGAGTTCACGCACGATGGGGCAGGTGGGCATCTCGTAGTAGCGGAATGCGTCCGCGTCGAGGATGCGGATCTTGTTCATGTTCGCTTCGCGCCCGAGTTCGCGGAGTGCCTCCTCCTTCTCTACGGCACTTTTCGCGTTCCCGAATTTGACGAGCAGCCTGAAATAGGTGTAGTCGAACCCTTCTAGCCCCATGGCTCGTGCGGCTTTGTCTATTCCAGGCTTGCTCAGGCGCGTTTTCCCGTCGCAGACCAGCTTGAGGTAGGTCGGGGAAACAAAACCGGCAAGGCTTGCGAATTCTCGCCAAGTAAAATAGGAGACTCTCTTACGTTCTTCGTAGAAGTCCCGCATGTAAAGGCGGTAATCGTTGTATTCGGTTATTGGTTTCATGAAATTAAAAATATTACAAAATTTGCGTTTTTATAACTAAAAATCGCGATTTTTTACAAAAATTTTTGAGAATTTTAAAATATGATACAAGCGTGTGATATAAAAAAAAGTCGACCCCGCAACAAGTGCGGGGTGACAGAGAAAGTAGGGGCTGGGGTGACAGAGAAAGCGGAGGCCGAGATGATTCAGTACAATAGAGATGGTGGATCTGGTCCGCCATGATGTTATTCAGTAATTTATTCGCTGTACAAGTTGATGAAGCCCCTGCCGTGTTCTTTTACTTTGTAAAGGGCTTTGTCTGCGGCTCGGTACAATCCTTCAAAGTTTTGATTGTGCTCGGGATACAAAGCGATTCCAATGGAAAGTGAGATGAACTGGCCCACAGGCTCGTTTGGGAAAAGCGCTCGCGCCCTGTCTAGAATCTTGGTGGCTAGGCGGACCGATGTTTCTGCATTTTTGATATCGCGCAAAAATACCATGAACTCGTCACCACCAATACGTCCTTTCACATCCATGCCCTTGAACGAATCAAGGATGATGTTCCCTATGGATAATAGCACTTTGTCGCCGACGGCATGGCCAAAGGTGTCGTTTATATACTTGAACTTGTCAACATCGATCATCAAAAGGGCGCCCTTGCAATTGGCATTGCTTTCGATAAGCTCCTTTATCTGCTCTTCGGTGGCCTGTTTGTTCAAAAGTCCGGTTAGTGAATCGGTTTTGGAACGTTTTTCTAGTTCCAGCCTCATCGTCTGCATTTCAGTTACGTTGTTGATGATGGCGACAATTCCATTCACGTTGCCGTTTTCGTCGTGGGTGGGGCGCTTGATGAGTTCCAAGTATTCGCTGCCGTTTTCGCCCTTTTCTTCGATAACGTAAGTCGTGCCTTTCCCAGTGCGCAGCATTTCCATGTCCGATTCCATGGCCTTTTTCGCATTTTCCTTATCGGTGCGGATTTCTAAATCGGTCTTGCCGCGGATGGTCCAGGTCGGGTCGTTTTCGGTGTGCAGGTGGTGCCAATAGTGTGTCGCGAAGACGTACTTGCCTTCGGCATCTTTCAGATAAATGTTGGAGGGCAGTTCCCTGAGCATCCGCTCCACTTCGGAAAATGTGGCGGAGTCCTTGCTCTTGATGGCGTTGTTTATTCGCAACAGAATCAATTCTTTTCTAAAGGGAGGCTCGATGTATTCGTTTGCTCCTGCATTCAGGCAATCCAGATAGTCTGTTTCCGAAGAATTCGTAGTGACCGCAATGTTGGGAATGCCGACGAACCTTTTGTCGGCTTCGAGTTGCCGCTGGAGCGAAAAACTGTTTCTTTTGCACTGCTCCAAATCAAAAAGGATGGCCGAAATGCTATCGTGCTGCTTGTCTATGAGGCGAATGGCTTCGTCTTCTGTGTTCACATCCACTAAGGGGTGCGTTTCCGACAAAAAATCGCGAAACTCTCTCAGGGCGGGGCCTGCGAGATTGACCAAAATCAGCTTTCGCTTCATTATGGACTGCGTTACTTTCGCATCTTTCAAAGACTGCATCTTCTATTCGCTTACAAAGATGTAAATGTGTAATAATGATACTAATATATAATTATAAACGGAATTATGGATTAATTGGGAAAGAATTTACTTCATGAAGACGTACCCTTCAATCCAGAGTTTTTTGAATTTGTTTTCGCCGTCGGTTCCTATGGATACGCGCAGTTCTTGTAGCTGTATTTGGGCGTCTTGACCTTCGATAAACGTGGTTGCGCTGTCTTCCAAGGCTTGCTTGGTTACAGAGAAATGGAACGTCTTGTCATCGTAGGGCGAAACCTTAAAAAAGAGCGTGTCGTTGCGGTATTCGAATTCTTCTTCGTAGAATGTTCTCGTGAGACGGTAGAATTTGGCTGTCCCCTTGGGAACATCGAAAATCTCGGTGTCGGAGTGGTCTATTTCGGCGTTAATGTCGTATTTGTCTTCGTCAGAAGAACTCTCGTTATTGTCTGGAATGCGTATTTTGGATGATGCGTCGATGTATTTGGTGATTTCCTTGTCTTGTCCTTTAACAAGCGCTTCCATCCGGTTCATGAAGCGGGCTGCTTTGGGAAAATCCTTCTTTGCTAATTTATCGCAGAGCGAATCGATGTTGTCTTGGCTTAGCGGAAAGTCGCTGAAGCCTTCTTCGACAAGGGTGGATTTGACGCTGTCTATCCAAATGTGGCGAACAATGTTGGATGCGCTCAGCGGGCCTACGCAGACGACGAGGAGTATGCCGCAAAAGGCGATGGCCATGTATTTGGACTTGCACTTGATTTTGTCGATGAGCAGTATGGCGATGGCGGCGTAGAAAAAGATGTTCGTCGCGATAAGGTAGATGGTCATCTCATCAATTTCACCGAACGTCGTGTGCGGTATTGATAAGGTCATCAAGAAGACGAGGGGGGATATTGCGATGGGGAAAATTTGAAGGACTTTCTTTTCGAGAATCGGACTCTCGCTCAGGCGTGACGGGTACATGACGGTGTTTAACGCCAGCATGAAAACCATGAAGGTGACAACGAGCCAGATGATGACTTCGTACGGTACGTCCTGTGTGATGAAGAACTTGAGAATATAGCAATAGAAGAGCGCTATGGAAATTGAGAGTACCGGGATGAACAGGTATCTACAAATGCTAGTGGTGAATTTGCTTGAAGTGGGTGTTGTTTCCAGGCATTCGTCGATGGTCGGGATTGTCGAAAAGAACAGGAGCGGCAGCACGGTGCTCGAACAGAGAATGAAGATGTACAGGAATGGTTTTTCGGAGGGATCTTCGAAACCGAAGAGGCCGAAGAATCCTAGAAAAAGGAGTTCCATTGCAGCAAGCAGGATGGCGGCGACGATTGTGGAGACGACGAGTGATTTAATTGTTTTGGTCAGATAAACCCAAAAAGCGTTTTCGTTTGTTTGTCTGAAAAACGGGGCGACGAACAGGCTCAAAAAGAGTGTCGTGTATATGAAAATGAGTGCTCCTATGGCTTGGCTCATTTCAAAACTGCTTAATGTGTTTGGGTAGAGGACTATCATCCAAGAAATGGCAAACCATGCGAGGCCAGTAATGACTTGGAAGATTGGTTTTGTGTTCTTTAATGATTCCTGGACGAGCGATGTTTCGAGAGCGACGAGCATTGCCGCTATGGGGTAGATTGAAAGCCAGAGCAGGAACCTGGCGGATTGTTCGCTGGTGGTTTCTAAACCTTCGTAAACGATGAAGAATGCGATTGTAGAGAATATGGCAAGTGCCGATGCGAGCGGAAACCGCTTGAATGCAGTGGAAATTTGGCTCGGGTATTTTTTGAACTTGGTCAAATCCATAATTTACTCCAGGAAGAGGAGGCCACGGATGCTGAAGGAGCTATAACTATTTTTTCCTTTTCTTAATGTGATGTCTAAATTTTCAACACCGATTATTGCACCTTCGGTTTCGAGGAGCCGCACGTCTTTCTGTTCCAATGCTTGTTTGGTGACAAAGAAATTAAAAGTCTTGTCTAGCTTTTGGGGCTTGAGTTTGAAGAACAGCGTGTCGTTGAGGAGTTCGTAATCTTCTTTGTTGAAGTACTTGTAAAAGTGGTTTACTTGGGTTGCGTTTTTAGGAATTTCAAAGTAGCTGTTCTTGGAATTGTTGATGTATGATTTAATAATGTACTCTTCATTATTCTTATTGCCGCTTATCGTAGTGACGAATCTCATGGAATTTTCCGTCGGGATGTATTGAGCGAGTTCCTTGTCGTGTCTAGAATTGAGAACCTTCAGTCGCGAAGCTATTACGTTATCTTTGGGATTGTCTTTGCTTGTGAGGTTGTTGTAAAATTTTTCAGTAGATTCCATGCCTAGCGGAAATTCGCTGAAGCCTTGTTCGGCGAGCGCTGCCTTGATGCTCCCCATCCAGATGCGATGCGTGACGTTGAACGTACTTAATGGGCCGTTTGTGACGATGAGGAACATGGCACAAAAGACGATGGCGATGTATCTGGATTTGCAGATTATTTTAGGTGCAAGAAGGATTGCGATAATGATGTAGAAGAAAATGTTGATGGCGACAACGCTTAGACGGCCTTCGGAAATTCCGTAGTCGGAGATTCGGCGGAGAAGTCCGACGGACATCAGAATAACGAGCGGAATGCAGGCTGCGGGGAAAAATTTCAGGAGTTTCTTTTCGAATGATGCTGTCGGGTTCAAACGCGTTGGGTACATCAAAGTGACAAGTGATAGCATGATAATCATGGAGGCTGAAACGAGGAACGAGACCATTCCCTTTGGCATTTCCCACTGGAGAATCGCTTTTACAATGTAGGCGTAAAGGAGCAGAATGTAAAGCGAAAGTACCGGAATGTGGAGAAATCTCGTGGTACTTGTTGTGAATTTGTTTAGAACCGGTACTTCTTCAAGACAATCGTCTATGGAAGGTATGCCGGAGAAAAACAGGATAGGGAAAGCGGTACACGCACAAATGATTGTTGCGTACATGTAGGGCCTTGCTGTAATTTTGATGTCGAATAATGCCGAAAATCCGAATAGGAGAAGATTGATTGCCATGTGTAATACGAATGCAATGGCGACGGCGGTGACAAACGCCTTGACGGTCTTCATCATAAAGACCCAGAAACCATTTTCGTCTTTTTGTTTCCAGAACGGGCCGATGAAAATACTCAAGAATGCGGTTGTGTAAAACAGTATGTATGTCGTTTCGACGTACATTCGACCGATATCGCTGTGGTCTTTCGGGAGGTAAAGTGTGAGTGCTGCCGAAATGACGAGCCAAATGCCCCCTGCGACAATCTGCGGAATTTTGCTGATGTTTTTCCGCGATTCTTGAACGAGCGAAACCGCGAGCGCAATCATCATGGCTGCGATGGGGTAATGGAATAACCAATGAAGTGATTTGCTATCCGTTGGTAGGCGGTTGCTTTCGAAAATGTAAATGAATGCGATGGTTGCTAAAACGGCAAACGATGTTGCAACCGGGAACCGCTTGAACGCGGTTGAAATTTGACTCGGGTATTTTTTGATTTTTGTAAAGTCCATAAGCTATAACTTTTATTCTGTTCTACTCTAAATCTTCAAAATCATCGATAGGGGGAATATCGGGCCTACCGTAATTAGGAGGTCGATAGGGACCGGGACGAGGCGGACTTAGTGTAAAGCCTGCGTCATCTCTAATACGCTGTCGGATAGGTTCAAAGCGGTCACTCTGGATTGCTCTCTGCATAAACGATGCATAATCTTCAATAGTCTGGTGAACCTTGTCGAGTGTCGGACGTAAAGCTTTACGCTTGCTTTCTACACGCGGAGTCGGCAACTGACGAGCGAGATCCAAGGCGATAACCTGAACGGAGTCTAATTCGCTCTGCATTGCATCGTAAGCCTGACGAGCGCTGTCGCGAGAAGCAACAGACACTAACGGCCGATCCGCGAGCTCTATAGCCTGAGTCAAAGCTTCAAGGACATTCTGGTAGTTTTTCTTCAAGAAGTAGCCGTAACCCATCACGAGATACGCTTCAGGCACGTGAATGGATTCCGGAAGGTTATTGATAATCCACTGCGCTAGCTTGATAGCTTCATCCGGCTTGTTGACCTTGAGGAAGGACCATACAATTCCGAGCATAGCTTCGTCGAACACCGGAGATTCCTTATGGACTTGGAGATACATCTGAGCTGCGGCAACGATGTCTGGCTTTTCTGCAGAGAAGAATAGGTGACCGAGTTTAACCTTAGCAGCGTCCTGAATGTCGCGTTCGGACTTGTTGGAAACCGGCTGTTCCGTAATAGTGCGGAAACAATTTTCGGCTTCGTCAAACTTGTTCATACGGCTGTAAGTGATACCCATGGTATAGCGAGCGTAGAGGTAGTTGGCGTTACCCGGAAGAATGGAGGCGTGCAGGTCAATGGATTCCTGATAGAGCCCCTGTTCGAATTTGATTTGGCCAGCAACATAATCCGCGTCAGTTTTCGCATCGCTTTTGCCATACTTCTGAGCAATGTTCTGGTATTTGGCCATGGCTTCCGTATATTTGCCTTCCTTATAGTCCATGTTCATCAACTGGAAGTGATACTTGGCGAGTTGATCACTTTGCGGATAACGCTTAATAGCATCTTCATAGACAGACTTAGCAGCCTTGTGCATAAGGAGGTTTTCGAAGGACTTTGCCATGTAGAAAGCAGCCTCGTCCGCCAAGCGGAATTTCGGGTACTTGGCCTGAACCTTACCGAAGGCGTATGCAGCATCCAAAAACTGACGGTTCAAATAGAGACTCTTAGCTGCATGGAATACATCGAGGGGACCCGTTTCAAAGATTCCTGTTGGGTCCTCATACATCCAAGTGTTACTACCATATTCGGGAGACCAGTCATCCTGCTGATACTTATTCGCCGCGTGGGCGACCTCTGCAAACAAAGAAGTGCAGGCTACGGCTAGCCCCAAAGCGGACGTCTTGATGAAACTAGTATGTAACATCATTTTATCTACACTTGAAAAACTCTTCTGAAAAACTACTTCTTCAATATACCTTATTTTGTGTGGGTTCACAAGCGATTGGGCTTAAAAATGTTTGCAAGTCGATTTTTCTGAATGGAATGGCTTGAGAGAGCTATTTTGTCATCTCCGCCCCTTTTTGTCATTGCGCTTCGTGCATGACTGCTGCGGGAATCAAATGCGAGTCCACAAGTGGCCTCTCGCTTGATTCTCTTGCTTGTCAATCCGCGAAGGCGGGAATCGAGGTTTTCCAGACGATTTTCGTGAGAAACGAGCCTTTGATTGACACTGAAACCTTGAAGCAGATGTTCCTTCAAAACTTGGTTTGCCCAACGGCGAAATATCACTCCGTTTGCAGATTTGACACGATAACCTACGGAAATGATAACGTCCAGCGAATATATGGTCGTTGGCTTGTATTTTGAAAGAGTATTATGCAAAATATGCATATTACGTTCAGCAGATACTTCGCCTTCTTTGAACGCGTTTTGTATGTGTCTTGCGATAACAGATTGATTTTTGCAAAATAATTCCGCCATCTGAGCCTGCGTGAGCCAGACAGTCTCGTTTTCGACCCGGACTTCGATGTGAAATTCTCCGCCCTCCGGCTGATAAACGATAATCTCGTTTTTCTCGACAATCGGCAAAGCCTTATCTTCATAATACCGCTGAAATGGCGCCAGCGATGACTGCGGCTTTTGCATTTTTCATCAAGAATACCCAGAATCCGTTTTCGTTTTTTTGCTTGAAGAACGGAGCGACGAAAATGCTCAAGAATGCGGTTGTATAGATAAAATAAGTGTGTTCGGTATCGTTGTTGGTTGAAACAAAGTAAAAGGTTAGTGCGATGGAAACGGCTAACCATACAGCCTCGGCGACGACATGGGGGATGATGCCAAATTTTTTTCGGGATTCCTGGACCAGCGAAATTGTGAGGGCTATCATAGTGGCCGCCATCGGATAAATGGACAGCCAATAACTTAATTCGTTGTCGGGAATCGACCGACGATAAGAAACGACGTATTCACCAGTGCAGATAAATGCGATGGTCGTAAAAATGGCAAACGCCACTGCGAGCGGAAACCGCTTGAACGCCGTCGAGATTTGGCTCGGGTATTTCTTGATTGCTGTGAAGTCCATTTTATCCCTCCAATAGGTATTAGGTTACAGGTTATAGGTGCTAGGATTAGTATCATGCACTTTGTGCATTTGTATAGGGCGGCTTTGCCGCGATTATTTACCTAACCTCTAAAACCTAATACCTTCTTACTTCCCTTCGCGTTCTTTTCGTTCTTTCTTGAGTTGCTTCAGTTGGGCGAGGCGTTCGCCGAGAGCTTTTTCGCGCCCGTAGGGCTTGGGTTCGTAAATCGTCGTGCCGACAAGTTGCGTGGGCAGGTGTTCCTGCGCGGAGTAGCCGCCCGGGCTGTCGTGGTCGTATTCGTAGCCGTTTCCGTAGCCGAGTTGCTTCCCGACGCGGGTGACGGAATTGCGGTAGGCTCGCGGCACGGGGAGCGTTCCCGTCTGCTTTACGATGGCGTCAGCCTTCATGCCTGCGAGTTCGAGGCTGTTGCTCTTGGGCGCGAGTGCGAGATAGACGGCGAGTTCGTCGAGCGCAATCAAGCCTTCGGGGATTCCCATGAAGTCGTAGGCTTCGCGGGCGGATGTCGCGAGCAGCAGCGCGTTCGGGTCGGCAAGTCCGATGTCTTCCATGCTCATGCGCATGAGGCGCCGCAAAATGAATCGCGGATCTTCGCCGCCTTGCAGCATGCGGTGCATCCAGTAAAGGGCCGCATCCGGGTCGCTCCCGCGCACGGACTTGTGCAACGCCGAAATCAGGTTGTAATGCTCTTCGCCGCTTTTGTCGTAACGCAGCGGCTTTTTGTACTGGAATTCTTCGAGCAGCTTCTCGTCGATAATCTTATTGTTGCCGAGGTTCTTGCCAATCCATTCGAGTTGGTTCAGCAGAAAGCGTGCGTCGCCTTCGGACTGCGCGATGAGCTTGTCTATGACGGCTTCTTCGATTTCGATGTCCTTGAGCTGGAGGCCGCGAGGGTGGTCGCGGAGTGCGCTGAATATCAGTGTCCGCAAGTCTTCTTTGCTGAGGGGCGCGAATAAAATCAGCTGGCAGCGGCTGAGCAAAGCCCCGTTCACTTCAAAGCCTGGATTCTCCGTCGTGGCACCGATGAGTGTCACAGTGCCGTCTTCCACTGCGCCGAGGAGTGCATCTTGCTGGCCCTTGTTGAAGCGGTGGATTTCGTCGATAAAGAGGATCGTGTCCATGAACGCCTTTTTCATTTGGCGTGCGTCCGCGAGGACTTCCTTGACTTCTTTCACTCCGCTTGCTACAGCAGAGAGCGCTACAAATCGCTTCTTGGTGTGCTGCCGGATGACGTGGGCGAGGCTAGTCTTTCCGCAACCCGGAGGGCCCCAGAATATCATGCTGGGGACGGAGTCGTTTTCGAGGCTCTTTCGCAACAAACTCTGCTCGCCGAGAATCTTATTTTGTCCAAGAAACTCGTCGAGATTTTGCGGTCGTAATCGTTCAGCTAAAGGGGCGTCCATGGTATAAAATTAGTCGCTAAAAAGTTTGTCTTCGACTTTCTTGATGCATTCGGGTTTGTCGCGGGTCGGTACTCCGTTTTTGGTAAACACATGGATGGAGTAGCCGGTCGTGCAGATTTCGCCGTTCAAAGTCACTTGGTAGAGGAATTTGTACTTGCAGCGGCCTTCGTGCACGAGTCTCGTTTCGACATCGACAAAATCGCCAAAACGGCAAGGGCGTTTGTACTGAACGTTCAATTCCAAAACAGGACTTGCAAAACCTTCGCGTTCGACTTCGTCATAAGGGGCGCCAACGGCACGGAAAAAATCCACGCGCGCCTGTTCAAACCAAATGGGGTAGGTGGCGTGGTGGACGATTCCCATCGCGTCGGTTTCAGCGTAACGGACTTCGATATGCGTTTTAAAAGAAAAATTGTTATCCATGAATGTATTTATAAATAGGGGTAAATAATCGAGTATATAAATTAGTAAAAAGTGCTTATAATTTTTTGCCCTGAAACCTAACCCCTAACCCCTAGATCCTAGATTCTAATCCCTAATACTTTTCTAAATTATAGGCGAACAAAAGGAATATTTATGGCTGATTGTAACGAAAATAAAGAAAAGCAGACCCCGGACATGCTCAAGAAGGCGGAAGAATACCTCGCCTCCAAGCGCAGAATTTTTTTGTGGGGTGGTGTCGATGATGAAAGTGCCGAACGCATTGTCAAGCAACTCTTGTATTTGGATTCTTTGAATCACGATGATATCTATTTCTTCATCAATAGCCCCGGTGGCGTGATTTCGAGCGGTCTTGCCATTTATGACTGCATGAACGCCATCCAGAGTGATGTTGTGACGGTTTGCTGCGGACAGGCGGCTTCGATGGGGGCTGTGCTCCTCACTGCCGGTGCAAAGGGCAAGCGTGCAGCATGGCCGAACGCTCGCATCATGATTCACCAGCCGCTTATTCACGGTGAAATTGTCGCTCCTGCAAGTGACATCCAGATTCAGGCTGAAGAAATGCTCCGCATCCGTGGTATCACGGGCAAGATTCTCGCCGAAACGTCTGGCCACACGATTGAACAAATTGACCGCGATACAGAACGCGACAACTTCATGTCCGCCGAAGAGGCCAAGGCTTACGGTCTCGTGGATAAAGTTGCCAGTTTGGTTTAACGATTATACGGAAATTTTCTGATGGGACTTTTTTCTGCAATCAAGAACGGGCTTGCAAAGACCCGCGACGCCTTGCTAGGCGAGTTGAAGGGTATTGTCGGCGCCGGTAAAATTACGGACGAGACGCTTGAAGAACTTGAAGAACATCTCATCAAGGCGGATGTCGGCGTCGAAGCCGCGTTCCTCTTGACAGATGCGCTTCGCGAAAACGCTTTGGGCAAGTCGCTTACGACAGAGCAGGTGCTCGACATCATGCGTAACGAAGCGGAACGTTTGCTCAAGGATCCGCCGCCGTTCGAACTCAAGGGCAAGCCGCATGTGGTGCTCGTGATTGGCGTGAACGGTGCGGGCAAGACGACGACAATCGGTAAGTTGGCTGCACGTTGGAAGGACGAAGGCAAGAAGGTGATGATTGCCGCTTGCGATACGTTCCGTGCGGCTGCGATTGACCAGCTCGAAACGTGGGCCGAGCGCTCGGGAGCCGAATTCGTCAAGCATCAGGAAGGTTCCGACCCGGCGGCGGTGGCGTTTGACGCATGCAATGCGGCTGTCGCCCGTGGCTGCGACGTGGTGCTGATTGATACGGCTGGCCGCTTGCACAACAAAGATTACTTGATGGAAGAACTCAAGAAGATTGTTCGCGTCATCAAGAAGGTTAGCCCGGAGATGCCGCATGACATGTGGCTTGTCATCGACGGCAATACCGGACAGAACACCATCAACCAGACAAAGATTTTCAACCAGAGTTTCCCGCTGACGGGGCTTGTGGTGACGAAACTCGACGGGACCGCTCGTGGCGGCTCAGTGCTTTCTATCGCAAGTTCGTTGCAAATCCCGATCCGTTGGGTAGGCATGGGCGAACGCATCGACCAGCTTGTGGAATTCAACAAGAGCGATTACGTCGATGGCCTTTTCGAAAATGCTCTGGAAGATAGAAAGTAATTTTGTCTGTATTTTTTGAATAAATCGTATGGCAATGTGGCAAAGAACGTTGTTGGAATTCGTTAGAATCGGAGTCTGGAAAACCGGACTTCGTTTCGCGTTTTTCGGAGCGGTTTCTTTTGCTCTTTTGGCGTGCTCGGACTCCCCGGAAAAAGCGGATGAACGCCTTGTCTCTGCGTATGTAGAAATGCGTGTCGCAGAACAGGTGTATGGTGGTGAATCTCCGTTCAGTCGCATTGCCCGCCGCGATATCTTGACAAAGTATGGTTACAGCCGCGAAGACTTTATCAAATCTGTAGATAAAGTTCTGAATGACGAAAAGCGTTGGCTTGTGTTCCAAGTTGCCGTAACGGAAAGAATTGATTCGTTGCTTGGAATCCCGAAACCGAAGCCAGAGAAGAAGGGGAAAAAGTGATGAAAACGTATTTGTGGATTGCTTTTGCCTTGAGCCTAGCCCTGTCTGCTTTTGCAGCGCCCCCTGCAAAACCGAAACTTGTGCATTGGATAGATTATACCGAAGCGTTGCAAAAAGCAAAAAGCTCGAACAAACTTATTTTTGTCGATCTCTATGCGGACTGGTGTGTGCCTTGCCGGATTATGGATGCGAATACTTATACGGATCCGACGGTCGCTTCGCTTTTGAACACGCGATTTATATCGGCAAAATTGGACGTCGATTCTCAAGATACGATTGTCTGTGACGGAAAACGCAAAACGGTGCAACGCTGCTATTTTGACGTGTGGAACTTGAACGTACTCCCTGCATTTGTTCTAATTGCCCCGAAAGGGCTTTCGATTATGACCGTCAAGGATTCCTATACGGCCGAAGAAATGAAGTACTTGCTTTACCAGATTCTTGAAAAAGAGAAGGAGTGGATTTCGAAATGAACGAAAACGTTCTCTTTTATGCGCAAATAGCCTTTTGGGTTTTGCTGTTCTTGATTGTTCATTGCTATTTGCTGTTCCCGATGACGCTCCCGTTTGTGAGCGAAATTTTCAAGCGTAAAAAAAAGCCTGCAACTGGAAATGTGGAACTGCCGACTGTGTCCATCTTGATTTCGGCTTACAACGAAGAGGCGGTGATTGAACGCAAGATCCAGAATATTCTTGAAATTGATTACCCTAGGGAAAAACTTGAGGTTTTGATCGGCGATGACGGTTCTGCTGACAAGACCGCAGAAATTATCGCACGTTACGCGGACCAGGGAATTACTTTGGTCAAGGCTCCGAAAAATGCGGGCAAGGCCGCCATGCTGAACCGATTGCAGAAAATTGCAAAGAACGATATTTTGTTGTTCTGCGATGCGAATACGATGTTCTTCCCCAATGTTGTTCGTAAAGTAGTGGATCCGTTCCATGATGAAAAGATCGGTTGCGTCTGTGGACACTTGATTCTTTCGGACAAGAGCGGAAGCGTTTTGGGTAAAGGCGAAAGTTCTTACTGGGATTTGGAAAGTGAAATCAAGAAGTTCGAAGGCGTGCTGGACCGCTTGATAGGCGGTAACGGCGCACTCTATGCCATTCGCAAGGAACTTTATACGGAACTCCCGGTCAAGAAGAGTGTCATGGACGACTTCTTTGTGACGACGAAAATTTTGCAGAAAGGCTTTTATTGCACATTCGTGGCAAGTGCCATTGGCACGGAGCAGACTTCGAAGGAATCGAGCGGTGAATTTAGACGCAAGGTGCGTATTGGTCGTGCGAATTTCAACTACCTGATTTCTTATTTGCCTCTCTTGAATCCGTTCCACCCGTTGCTTGCGTATTTATTCTTTTCGCATAAAATTATACGTTGGTTCTCTCCGCATATAATCATTCTTTTGTATGTTGCGAACGCCTTGCTTTTGACAAAAGGACTTTTCTATCAAATTACTTTTGGCGGGATGACGCTTGCGTTCCTTGTCGCAGTGACAAAGCTTTTGCCGAGCGCCTATTATTTCTTGCTCATGAATCTCGCGATGCTCAAGGGATTTTTCCTTGCGTTTAAGCGTGAACGTAGTGGTGGCTGGGCTCGCGAAGCCCGCAGTGACGAGTGAGGTTGTGAGGTGTAAGGTCGCTTCGCTTTGAGGGGTGTTATCCTGGAGTCGGGGGATAGGATTCAAAGCGTTATCAGAACATTACTGGATTCCTCTCTGTGCTCGGAATGACGTAACATTGCTGTCATCCCGGCTTTATGCCGGGATCGGATTCTCGTATCACGAAAGAATTTATATATTATACTTTATGAAACGTTTTATTTCCGCAGTCTTGTTTGTTTTAGCTTTTGTCGCTGTTCCGGCAAGTGCATTGACTTTGGACGCTCAAGGCGGTATTTGCAATCGCGTGAGTCGCATGGGCCACTTCAACATGAGCTTTTATGGGCATTTTTGGTATCCGATTGACCAAATGGTCTTTGCTGGCTTGGGCGGCGGATACCAGGAACTGAATAACGTGGGCTATATTCCTTTGTCAGGAAGCCTTTGGGTGCGTCTCCCGATAGGAAGAACCGTATTGCCGGTCGCTACAGGCGATTTCGGCTACATGTTCGGCAAGGATAATCAGATGTTTTGGCGTGCAGGTGCTGGCCTTGATATCAAAAACGGGGACAATTCATCCATCATCGTATCTGGCGGCTACCAATTCCTGAACAACTCCGGCCGCGGCTACATCTATTTCCACGCCGGAATCTTGATTGAGATGTAATGTCCCGCGTCATCTTGCACATGTTGCGGGAATGACTTGAAAAAATGAGTTGCTTCATTTTTTGGTGGGGGAGGTATGGGACTAATGACGAAGATGAAATCATCCGAATTATCTCGTCACGGAAGGCGAACAAGAAAGAATCTGAACAATACTGGAAAAGGAGGTCGCCATGAAGAAGAACTACGATTTCAGCAATGCGGTAAAGAATCCATACGCGAAGAAACTCAAGAAGACGATTTGCATCAACATCAGCGAGTCGGTCCTTGCCTATTTCAAGGCTCTCTCCGAAAAGACTGATATTCCGTATCAGGTTCTAATCAACATGTTCCTTGCTCAGGCGAAAGCTGAAAAAATGGAGCCAAGGTTTATTCCGAAACCTCGTAAAAAGCAAGTCGCCTAATCATAGGTCTTTATCGAATAGAACTAGCCCTGATGGATTACGTTCCATTAGGGCTTGTATAATAAATATAGTACGCTCGTATTGTCCGGCTTCCCCACCCTGCTCACCCTTGGAATTCTCTATTTCCCGAACAAATTTTGCTTACTCTGTTTTCTTCCATAGTTCTTTTAGTTGGGGCGAGGTTGTCGGCAAAATTGCCAATAACGTTATTGCGTTTATGCATTTTGTCGTGTTATGCGCCGAAACAAAACGCAGTGGAGTGATGAAATCCATGTATGTTCTACTTTTCTGTTGCGGTATCACCCTTTTTTTTCGTCCTCGAAGCGTAGCGAAGGGAATCCATAATTTATTAGTTATATTTATTTTGGATGAATTTATTTCCTGTCAATTGGAAAAAAGACAAGGGAGGGATTTTATGATGGGTGGAATGAAAAAGTTTCAAGTGGCGTTAGTTTCCCTACTTGCTTGCGTAGGCATGTGGGGATGTTCGGATGATGTGTCATTTGAGTGGGGAAAATATCGAAGTGATGAGTCTATCGCTGGATTTATTGATGATTCGCTTGTAATTGTAACGGATTGTAGGCGTTGGCATGAAATTACGGAAGGTTGGAACGGCTCGTATAGCGAGGAAACGTCATGCGGTCATGATAGAATGTTGATATACAACTACCGTGTTCAAGAAGATGGACCTCGTTGGACAGACTCTTTGACGAATAAAAGTGGTGGCGGTTATTGGAAACAACTGACAGATTCTATTATTTGGCGGTGGAATGGGGAAAAGCAAGAAAATTTAATGCTTTGGAAAATAGGATTTCCTGCAATAGAATTAAAATTGAAAAAGATATTTGAAAGTTGCTCGGACGATTTTGAAATAAATCGTATGCACCAGTGGCTGAATGGAACATTTGTTGCTTTGGGAGGAAACCTTTCTGCTGGTGGAGACAGTTGTCAGTATGCAGTTTTAGACACGGTTGAGAAAACGTTGACCTACAAGCGTTTGGATGAGGGCTTGGAGTGGATGAATGCGTGTGGTGATGTTCGGGGGGTGGATGAAAAAATTTTTTGCCTTTCTGAAAATGTTGTTAACATGAATGTTCTGCTGTATATTGATGGGTCCTTGAATGATTCCCTTTTTTGGGAGGATTACAAAAATTATGGTATATACCCAGATGAATTTATGGGTGATATGCTAAGATTGGGGCACCACATATGCTCATTTAGTGATGGTCACTTGAGTAAATATCCAGATACTCGTTCGATGTATGCTGAAATAAAATTTATCAATTCAAATAACAATATTATTACTTACTAAAAAATTATGAAAGATACGCTATTTTTACTTCTTTGCCTGTACGTAGGCTGTTTTGCAATTCCAAAACCAATGGAATCTATCGAAAATTACAACATTTTAATGGTTCATGGCGCGTATGGATCAAATAAAGGAATAGATGAAAATAAAGATCTAAAGGAAGCAGACTCAACATCAGAATTTTTGGGAAATGCTACTCTTGGATCGTATACATCTAATGACAGGATTACAAAGTGGATTGGTGCAAATGTTTTCGAGGAACCTGATATTGGTAATGAACGAAATCCTTCCAATGCATACATTTATAATTGGCGATCCTTTACGAATCCTGCTAATTCTTCGTTTAATAATGCAATTGAATTAGGTTCAAGAACATGGAATAGGAATAATGAGCGATTTGGACATCGTCGATCTTTAATGGAAGAAGCTCAAGAAGTAAAGACTTTTGAAATTGTAGATGATAGCGGTAATGTTAGGAAGGGACAGTTTGCTCTTCAATTTATTCGTAAATATCCTGATCTTTACCGCCAATTGGCTTCCCGTTACATTCTTATCGGCCATTCTATGGGTGGCGAAAGCCGCGATAATTTACCTAAAACCTAATCCCTGATACCTATTCCCCTAATTTACCCTTTCGCGATCATGTTCATAAGTTCCGTGTCAAGGCGTTCGGGGTTGTTGTACTGTTCCAAGTTATTGTGCAGCGATTCGCCCTTTGAAACGAGACCGAAGTCGAGATTCTTGTAATTCCAGTAGCTGTAACCTACGTCGGCATCGCGGAGGATTTCAAGGAAGTCGCGCATCCAGGCGATTTGATACTTGCGAGGAACTTGTACGTAAACGCCGAATTCATTGCAACTTACGGGCAAATCGTACTTGGCGCGGAAATCGAGGGCGTTCTGGATGCTCGCCTGCAAACGGGCTTTGTCCCACTTGCCGTATTCCACGTCGAGTCGCGTTGTGCCGCCGGCTTCAGGCGCTGCGTAGTCGCCGGGCCACGGGCGTTCAATCTTGAAGAACGGGTCGTCAATCCATGCGGCACCCTGATGCGTAAACGTCACCGGCGTGTAGGTATGGAAACTGTAGATGGCGTTATCGTCATCGAGCGGTGTGAGGAATTCGAATTCCCTTGCGCTGTTCCACTTGTTGGCGCCAACGACAATGGTGTTCTTCGGAGCGTGCTTGCGGATTTCCCAGAAGATTTCGTCCTTGACTTTGTCCCAAACCTTGGAATCGCTTGCGGCGGGTTCGTTCAGCAGTTCCATCATCACGCGAGGCATTGAACTGTAACGTTCGGCCATGAATGCCCAAATCTTACGGGTGTCCTTGCGGGCGTTTGCATCGGCAAAGAACGCCTGTTCATGATTGCTGGCGAGGTGGAAGTCGTGCCCCGGGCACTTGTGCAAGTCGAGAATCACGTCCAAATCCGCATCCTGAATATCCTTGAGTGCTTTATCGAGCAATGCAAAGATTTCTTCGTCCGGTTTGAGATCGCTGCCTTTGAATAAATTAAAGTAATCTACTGGCAAGCGTACGTGGTTGAACCCCGCATCGTGGATGCGTTTAAAATCGTTTGTTCCAAGGAACGTCTTGATGTGTTCGACTACCCCCGGAAAACCGATAGGATCCTTTTCTTCGATACAGTCAACTTGACTGAACCATCCTCCCAAATTCACTCCGCGCAATCTTTCTTTATTCATGCGTGACATCCCATACTGTGGTTGCCGGAGCAACCGGTTTGAATGAATTTTATTCGTTGACGATGTTCAAGTCTTCGTCGGCGATGTTTAAGTCCATGATGACTTCCATATCGTCGGGAAGGTTGTAAAAATCAACAACTAGACCCACCTTCTTGTCTTCGTCCTTTTGCTTGTCGAACTGGATGACGTCGTAAATTTTCATCTTGACGACGGCTTCCTGCGTTACGGGGATTTCAATGGTCATACCCTTGCTGATGGGTCCTTCTACAATCTTGCCTTTGAAAACCAGACTGGTCTGGTCTTCGCCGAGCGAGGTCTTCTTCACGTGAAATACAGCCATTATTCTTTAGCCATTAACTTATTATTTAATCGGTTTGTTTTTAGATGTGGCCTACATTTTACCACGCACAAAAATTTAACTTTTTTACATGACTCTTCGTGTTGGCCGAATCCCTTTTTTAGTCTGTGCGCCGTTTTTCTTTAATTCTGTCGGGCGTGAAAATGAATTTCCAGATATAGATTTTGTCGATGGCCCGCCGAGTGCTCATTGTGCTGGCCTCAAGGATGGTTCCATTCATCTTTCTCCGGCATCGTCGATTACGTTTGCTCAAAAGCCGGGAGCATTTGTGTTGTCGCCTTCACTTTGTACGTCATGCTCTTTCGAAGTTCGTTCGGTCAAGCTTTTTTCGCGTTACGCGATCGAAGAACTTTCGGGCAAAAAAATCCGCATGACATCGCAAAGTAAAACTTCCGTTACGTTATTAAAAATACTTCTTGAGAATCGCTATGGTGTGCGTCCCGAATATGTGTCGGGGGTTGTTGCGGAAGCTTCTGATGATGCATGCCTTTTGATTGGCGACCTCGCACTAGAGGAAAATGAACGCCATCGCTTTGCATTTAGTTACGATTTGGGTTCGCTTTGGCAGGAATGGCATGGGCTTCCGTTTGTGTTTGGCGCGTGGGTGATTGCCAAAGAAGCTCTTTCGTCTAGCTTGAGGCCGGTACTTGACAATTACATGGAACAGCTAGAAAATGGTATTCGGGTGTTCCGCCAAAATCCGTCGCAGGCTTTGGATGTGTGGCTTAGGAAATATCCGGTGAATTTGGATCGCCCTCTTATAGAAGATTATTTTAGCGTTTTGGATTATCGTTTTACGGATGAACGTAAACAGTCGCTAGCGCTTTTCTTTAAATTGGCTTCTCAAATGGGCCTTGTGGAATCTGCGCCGCCGATAGAGTTTCTTGATTAATTTATATTTGCTGACTGGATTGGATAGTGTCGGATGGCAAGGAGTACAATATATGATGGAAGAAAAAATCCTGATTGTCGATGATGACGAATCGGAATCGAAAAAAAATTCGAGCATTTTGACGGAAGTCGGCTATGAAGTTATTGTCTGCAAATCTGGCAGCGAAGCTTTGGAATATTTGAACCGTAATCCGGTGGAACTTGTTTTGCTCGATGTCAACATGCCGGAAATGAACGGTTATGAAGTTTGTCTGAACATTCGTAAACAGTTTCCGCTTGATAATCTTCCCATCATATTCCTCACAAATCAAGAAAACGAATCTAGCGTGACGCAAGGCTTCCAATCGGGGGCTTCTGATTTTGTCTGCAAGTCTTCTGCTCCAGATATTTTGCTTGCAAGAATTGCGGTTCACCTGCGCTTGACAAGGTCTTTGCGTAATTTGCGCGATATATCGCTGACGGACGATTTGACCGGGGCCTACAACCGTAGGCATGCGATATTCTCTCTCCGTGAAATGTTTGCCCGCAGTAAACGCTACGGCACGCAGTTCTCGTTGATTTATTTTGACTTGAATGGCTTGAAACGTATAAACGACGAGCACGGACACATGGCTGGCGATTTGCTGCTCCGTTCTGTTGTGAGCGTCTGCGAAAAGCTGCTCCGTGAATCGGATATGTTATTTAGAATGGGCGGGGACGAGTTCATGGTGCTTTGCCCGGATACCGATTTAAAAGGGACTGTCGTCTGTGCTGAACGTATGCAGGACGCGGTCAAGGGCCTTACGATTGTCAATCAGACGGTCGGCTTTGCGTATGGTATCGCGTGTTCCTCCGAAGATTACAAGGACATGGACGAAATGCTCCAGAGCGCAGATTCCTCGATGTACGAATGCAAACGCAAGATGCGTGCGGGACGAGTTTAGACGACAAATGCGTAAGGTGAATGAAGCGTCGATGCTTGCATCGACATTTCTGAACCTAGCATTTGGTACTTGTACAAAGAACGCCCGCAAGCGGGCTATAGACTAAAGACGAAAGAAGGCGGCTTGTGCCGCCTTTGCTTGTTACTGAAAACCTGTAACCTGAAGCCTAGCCTTACCCAAGTGCGGCTTTTACGGCGTCGAGAAGCTTTTGGAGTCTTGTTTCGATGGTGGTCCAGTCGCCTGCTTTCATAAGCTCTGCGTTGAATATGCTTCCGCCGAACGAGAGTAGGTTTGCGCTTGCCTTGAGGTAGCTTGCTGCGTTATCGGCGTTTACGCCACCGCATGCCATCAGCGGAATGTCGCGGAACGGTCCACGCAAAGCCTTGATGTATTCGGGGCCGCCTACGCAGTTTATGGGGAAAATTTTAATCGCTGTGGCGCCAAGGTCGTAAGCCTTTTGCACTTCGGTCGGCGTGAGTGCGCCCGGAATAATCGGGATACCTGCGGTATTCGAAAGTCGAATGACTTCGTGACGCGTGTTCGGCGTGACGATGAATTCGGCACCTGCGGCAATTGCTTTTTCCACATCGCTCCCATGGCGGACTGTGCCTGCACCGACCTTGATGCCAAGAGGCTTGGCGAAGGATTTGAGCTTTGTGAGGATTTCTGTTGCGGCGACGGTATTCATCGTGACTTCAATCGCCTTGAGACCGCATTGGGCGGACACGTTCACACATGCCTCTTCGGCACCCTGTGGAATGTCGCGGAGAATGCCCACGACCGGCATCGGTTTTAAAAATTCAAGAAAATTCATACCATTAAATTAAAAATTAAAAGTGAAAAATGAAAAAAGTATTTAATCTTTTTTTTATTTCTTCGATAATACAGAAAATGTAAAAAAGGCGGGCTCAAGCCCGCCAAAAATACAGGTATCTTTTTTTTCCTAACTCCTAACCCCTAAAACCTAATACCTGTAACCTCTTTCGTCTAAAGACTACTCAAATCTCAGAGCTTCTATCGGGTCCAGTCTGCTTGCCTTGCGGGCGGGGTACCATCCGAAGAATACGCCGGTGGCAAAGCACACGCCAAAGCTAACGAAAATGCTTGTAACTGATATGCTCATGGGCCAGTTCATGACGTTCTTTACAATTTCGGATGCGGCGACGCCAAGTCCAATGCCGATAGCTCCACCAAGCAAACTGATGATGATGGATTCGAAGAGAAACTGCAAAAGAATGTCCTTGCCGCGTGCACCGATAGCCATGCGAAGGCCGATTTCCTTGGTGCGTTCTGTCACGGAAACATACATGATGTTCATGATGCCGATACCGCCAACAAACAAACTAATTCCAGCAATGGCGGTGAGCACGAGCGAAAGCATGTCGGATGTGCTCGTGACGGTCTTGATCATTTCTTCTTGCGTGAATACGCGGAAGGGGTCGGTGGGCTTGGTCCAGCTGCGGCGTTCCTTCAAGATTCCCATGATTTCTTCGGTCGCTTTTTCGGCGTAGCCTTCGCCGATGGAGTTCGCATAAATTTGGCGGATGCTTGTGGTCGAAGAAAATCGTCTCATTACGGTTTGGTACGGCGTGAAGATGACATCGTCTTGGTCTTGCCCGAAGTCGCCGGAGCCTTTCGTCTTGAGGGTGCCGATGACTTTCAGCGGAATGCTCTTGTAGCGGATGGTCTTGCCGATGGGGTTCTCGCCTGCGAAGAGGTTTCTCACGACGGTCTGTCCGATGACGCAGACTTTTGCCATGCGGTCTGCTTCGTCGTCGAACATGACTCCTTCCGCGATTTCGTAATTGCGGATTTTGAGGTAATCCGCAGAAACGCCGGAAAGCGTGGTGGGCGAGTTGTTGTTTCCGACGATGGCTTGACCGCCGACCGAGACCATAGGAGAGACACCGTTGATGTAGGTCGCCTTTTCGCGCAACTCGATGACGTCCTCTTCTTCGAGCATTTCGGAAGATTCCGACTGCACGCCGCCGCGCCTACTTTGGTTCGGCATGATGGTGATGGCGTTTGTGCCCATGGCGGTCATCTGTTCCTTGATGGATTTTTTGGAACCTTCGCCCATGGCGACCATGGTGATGACGGCGGCGACACCGATGACGATGCCTAGCACCGAGAGGAATGTGCGCATGCGGTTGCGAAGCAGTGCACGGATGGCGATTTTGATTAAAGTAAATGGTGACATAGTGGGGAGTGGTTAGTAATCAGTGGGGAGTGGTTAGAGGGGATGAGGTATGAGGTCGCTTCGCTTTGAGGTTTGAGGTCGTTCATGTCTTCGACATTCACTTTGAGCTTTTTATAATCGCGGCTTTGCCGCCAAGATCTAGCTCAGAGTGCGAAGCACGACCTCATGGCTCATTGCTATTTCTTTCGTCTTTCGTCTATAGGACCGTAGGTCCGTTCTTTCGTCTATTCCTCAAACGTTTCCGGTGGTGGTAGTGCTTCGAACGCTTCCTTTGCATCTTGCACGTTTTCGTTGATGACATCCTTCTTTACAAGTCCGTCCCTGAGAGTGATGGTGCGGCTCGAAAAAGTCGCGATGTCCGGTTCGTGCGTGACGAACGCGATGGTCTTGCCTTGGCGGTGCAGCTCCTGGAATATCATCATGATTTCGTAACTCGTTCGCGTGTCGAGGTTGCCGGTCGCTTCGTCGGCGAGGATGATGACCGGGTCGTTGACCAATGCACGTGCGATGGCGACTCGCTGTTGCTGTCCGCCCGAAAGCTGGTTCGGCAAATGGTTCATGCGTCCTTCGAGTCCGACTCTCTTGAGGGCTTCGATGGCTCGGCGGTGGCGTTCCGCTGCCGATATCGCAGGATTATATAATAGCGGGAGTTCCACGTTCTCGATGGCGGTCGTGCGGCTGAGCAGGTTGTAGCTCTGGAATACGAACCCGATTTTCTGGCTGCGGATTTTGGCGAGGGCGTCGCGTTTGAGCTTTTCGGTATGTTCGCCGTCTAATATATAATGTCCTGAAGTCGGGCGGTCCATGCACCCTAGAATGTTCAGCATGGTGGATTTACCGGATCCCGAGGTTCCCATGATGGTGACGAACTCTCCTTTATAAATGTCGTAGCTTACACCGCGTAAAGCATGTACGGTTTCAGTTCCCATTTTGAAATCGCGTCGCAAATTTTGAATAGAGAGGATAGGTGTATCAGTTTGCATAAAGACCTTTTTTCTTGCTTGTTTAGATGCTCTAACACGTTGATTGCGTTGCTTTTACATCGAAAGTGCCTAAAAATTTTCCCGCTTATGGGTCAAATAAGTTGAAAAAGATTGAATTTTTATTTGATTGTTATGTTACCGAACATAAACAATAATTTTTTTTTTATTTTATATTCCGAATTGGACTACCTTTGGTGGTTAGTTCTGCGTTTTTGGAGATTTTAATGAACGAGAATACACCTCAAAATGTATCGAAACCGTCGGATGACGACGAAATCGATATTATTGAAGTTTTGGTGTACTTGAAAAGCAAGTGGAAGGTCTTGCTTGTTTTCTTGTTCATGGGAATTGTATTTGGTGGTCTTGTTTCCAAGTGGATTCGTCCCTCGTTCAGAAGTGATGTTCTTCTACAAGTAAATGTAAAGGGAAATAAACAAGGACTCGCTCTTGGTGAAATGGGTGCTCTTTTGGATATCTCCACCCCGTCCGCTGCCGAAATGGAATTGATTAAGAGCCGCGTCGTTCTGGATCAGGTGGTTAGGGAAGAAAAACTCTGTTATTCCGCAACTCCGATGGACAAGATGGATCGTCTCATGCAACGTGAAGGTCGCATGGATCTTGATCTTTTGCATATTCCGAGAGCGTTCAAGGAAAGTAAAGGTAAGCTCATTGCACGTGTGACTGCCGATTCCAGTGCGTATGAAGTGCTTGAACAAGAGGGCGAGGTTCTGTTGTCTGGCAAGGTGGGCGAGACTTACCGTAAGCCGTTTGCTGGTGATACGTTGGTGATTTGCGTCAACGCCCTGTCTGCGGTTGCTGGTCAGACGTTCCTGCTTTCCGAGGTTCATCCGCAGGAGGCGGCTGAGGCTTTGCTTAGGGCTCTAGGTATTTTTGAAGAAGGTAAGAATTCGGGCATTATCAGGGTGTCGCTGGAAAACCGCTATGAGGATCGAGTCGCCTCCATTTTGAATACTATCGCGAATACGTATTTAAAACAAAATATCGAAATGCGCAGTGCCGAAGCGAAGAAAACCCTCATGTTCCTCGAAGAACAGTTACCGGGTGTAAAGGCGAAGCTTGATTCTGCCGAACAGAAACTTACGACGTTCCGCCATGCCAAGGGAACGATTGACCTTACGGGGGAAACTCGCTTGCATCTTGAAAAAGACGTGACGCTCCAGCAGCGTATGCTCGAACTCGAACAGAAAAAGCAAGAGGCTTTGCGCCTGTTCCGTGCAGAACATCCGACCGTCCGTACTATAGAAGAACAGCAGGCTAAGCTTCGCCAGGAATTGGCCAAACAGCAGCGTTCTGCGGCAAGTCTCCCGGTTGTGCAGCAGGAGGTTCTTTCACTCCAGGAAGAAGTCGAAGTGAACAACAGGCTCTATACGAATCTATTGAACAACATCCAACAGCTACGCGTGGTTCAGGCTGGCGAAGTCGGGAATGTCCGCATCGTAGATAGCGCTTTTGTTCCGCTCAAGCCGAATAAGCCGAACCGGAAATTGATTTTCTTGGGTGTCTCGTTGGGCTTCTTGCTTCTCGGCTGTTTTGTCGTCTATGTGCGCCGTATGCTCTCGAATGGCGTCTGTAGCAGTAGCGAAGTCGAACAGGCTACAGGTGTTGGTGTTTATGGAAAGTTGCCGATGCTTGGTGGCAAGATGCAGAATGACGTGACCAAGCCTAGTGTAGTCGTTAATCCTGACGATCCGTTTGCCGAAGGCATTCGTGCCCTTCGTACGGCTCTTGAATTTTCCGTATTCTCTGACAACAAGAAAATTCTTATGGTATCCGGTCTTGTACAGGGCGTAGGGAAGTCTTTTGTCTCTACGAACCTTGCTGCCTCTTTTGCCATGTCCGGAAAGAAGGTTTTGCTCGTCGATATGGACCTTCGCCGTGGGCATTTGTTCAAGCATAGCCAAAAAGGCTTGTGTGAAATGCTCGAAAAAGGTGTTTTTAACGACGAGTTCGTTGTCAATGTGATGGATAATTTCTACGTTCTAGGGGCAGGAGCTCGCGTCGTGAACCCGGGCAGTCTTTTGAACAGTTCTAGATTTAGCGCTTTCCTTGACTCGTTCAGGGATAAGTATGATTTGATTGTGCTGGATACTCCGCCAGTATTCCAGTGCAGTGACGCATTGCTTGTCGAAAAGCATGCAGATTATCTGTTGTGTGTGTTGAAGCATGCAGCTCATACCATTGAAAGCATCCAAGATGCTTTGAATACTTTTGATCGCAGTACGGAAGCACCTTTACCGAAGGCCTTTGTCTTCAACAAGTGCGAACGTCATGCTGCGGGGTACGGCTATGGTAGCTACGGCAACTATAGCAAACACAAGAAATATTAACCAATAACAAGGAGAATAGATGAAAAAAATAGTCGCAATGTCTCTCTTGGCCGGTAGCTTCGCTTTCGCGCAGTCCGGCCTGACGGGCGGAGCCGATGGTCTTAACCAGAAAACTGCACAAACCCTCGGTCAGGGTGCGTTTAGTGCCGGTTTCGGTGGCCAGGTTTCCTTTGACGCATGGTCTCTCACCCGTGGTGGCCAGTTCACCAAGGGTGATAAGCATCGTACGTTCTACTCCGCTTCCGGTAGCTTGACTGCAAATATCAACTTTGCAGCTGGCCTCACGGACTTTATGGATGTAGGCCTTATCTTGCCGTTCTACTATGATCATGCCAACGCCAGCAATATCGCCGAAGGCGACATGTGGAAGGCAAGCCGCGGTGACCTCGAACTCTGGGCAAAGGCAAAGCTTCCGCTCGACGAGATGACCGATGGCGTGTTCAACGCAGCCATCGCCGCTCAGTTCTACTTCCCCACTGGTGACTATGCCGTGGGTGTCCGTCCGCGTCACGCTTGGTTCTTGAACGCCAAGGGCGAACAGACTTACGCCTACACCCTCCGTGGCATGGCTTTTGGTGGTGAATTGATCCTCACTCTCGACCTCCAGAAGGTTGGCGCTCCGCTCCGTTTCAATGCTAACGTCGGTTTCGTCGGTACTGTGGGTCGTGGTTCTAACACGTTGGTCTATGGTGGTGGAATCAATGTCCTCCCGACCGACTGGATGGACTTCTTCATCGAAGCTAACGGTGAATTCCGTGTAGAAAAGGGTGAATATCCGCGTGATCCGGGTTATGATCCGTTCACTCTTACTCCGGGCTTCCGCTTCCATCTTCCGGCAAACATCGACATCGCCCTCGGTCTCGATGTGGGTATCCGTGCTCTCTCCAACTTCACTTGGAAGGGCGACAAGGAAATGCATAGCGCAGAACTCTACACTCTGCACTATACCGACAAGAATGGTAAGGTCGTTTCTTACGGCTATACCCCGACCCCGCGTTATGCTGGTACTGCAACTCTTAGCTGGCGCTTCGGTAACGTCCGCGGTGCTGACGAAGATAACGATGGTGTTTCTAACAAGCTCGACCAGTGCGCAGGCACTCCGGCTGGTGCTGTTGTTGACACTACTGGTTGCCCGCTTGACTCCGACAACGACGGTGTCTTCGATGGTCTTGATCAGTGCGCTGAAACTCCGGCTGGTGCTGTTGTTGACGCTGCTGGCTGCCCGTCTGACGCTGACAACGACGGTGTCTTCGACGGTCTCGACCAGTGCGCTGAAACCCCGGCTGGTGTAAATGTTGATGCTTCTGGCTGCCCGGTTGACTCTGACAAGGACGGCATTGCTGATTACCTCGACAAGTGCCCGAACACTGCTTCTGGTGCTCCGATCGACGCTAACGGCTGCCCGCTTGACTCCGACAAGGACGGCGTACCTGACTACCTCGACCAGTGCGCTAATACTCAGGCTGGTGTTCCTGTTGACGGCAAGGGTTGCCCGCGTGATACCGATAAGGACGGCGTGCCTGACTACCTCGACAAGTGCCCGCAGACTCCGAAGGGTCTCCCGGTCAATGCTGAAGGTTGCAGCCCGGATGAAGATAAGGACGGTATTGTTGACTTCCTCGACAAGTGCCCGAACACTCCGTCTGGTGTCTCCGTTGACGCTGCTGGTTGCCCGGTTGACTCCGACAAGGATGGCGTACCTGACCACCTCGACAAGTGCCCGAACACTCTCGTTGGCGTAGCTGTTGACAAGAATGGCTGCCCGAACAAGAACCAGGATCTCGACAAGCTCAAGAAGGGTATCCAGTTCAAGAGCGGTTCCGCTAAGCTCACTGCTGGTGGCAACAAGACTTTGAACAAGGTCGCTAAGTTGCTCAAGCAGCTCCCGAACGTGAACCTCGAAATCCAGGGTCATACCGACGACGTTGGTAAGCCTGAAAAGAATCAGAAGATGTCCGAACAGCGTGCACAGGCTGTCGTCAAGTATCTCGTGAAGAAGGGCATTGCTGCCGATCGTCTCCGCGCTGTCGGTTACGGTCCGGATAAGCCGATCGCAGATAACAAGACGAAGAAGGGCCGTGCTCTCAACCGCCGTGTTGAACTCGTTCCGTTCGAAAAGTAATCTTCGAATCTGAATAAGAACTAAAAAGGGACACCCGCAAGGGTGTCCTTTTTTGTATTTGCTGAGTGAACCAAGAAAAAATCCCTCGCTTAGGCGAGAGATTTTTGGAAAAAAACTCTTGATTCTATCGGCTCAAACGTCATGCTGAGTCCGCTAAGGACGAAGCATCCAGTTAGGGTAATGTGCAATTACTGAAGAAATTGCAAGAAATAACAGGATACTTCACTTTGAACAAATTGTTCTCCGCTCAGGATGACGGCTCTTACCTCAAAGGGGTGAAGCCCCGTGCTCGCCCCTCAATGCGAGCGAAGCAGCCTCTCTCCTCACTCCTCAAAGCTCATAGCTCATAGCTCATTGCCTAAACACCCATTTCTTATAAAGTGTGTAGCTGACGAGCACATAGACGACGTTTGCGATAAAGTTTGCAAAAGTCGTTGGCTTCATGAACATTGAAATGAAATCGGTAAAGCTTGCGCACCAAGATGCAGTTGTAAGAATGTGTGTTGTACCTTCGAGTACTAGCAGGTTTATTCCGTAAGAGCAGAGGAATACGATAATGAATCGTATGGCTTCGGTGCGCTTTTTGTTAGTGCTTTTAAAGTTCCAGATGCGGTTCATGATGTAGCTGTTCAGGCCACCGGCAATGAATCCGAGAAAATTCGAAAGTTTGTAATCCCAGTCCAAGATTTCGTGAAGAATCCAGAAGGTCGCTAGTGTAATCAAGGTGTTCATTACACCGATGATATTGTATTTGATAAAGTGTTTGTATTTGGTCAAGTGCTTCACAGCCCCTAAAATACTAAATTTATCGCATGAATTGGATTGCAGATAAAAAGTGCAGTGCCGCTGATGCGGCTGAAATGATTCAGAATGGCGATGTTTTAGGCGTTTCGGGATTTACTTTGGCTGGATACCCGAAAGCTGTTCCTTTGGCGCTCGCTGCCCGTGCAGAAAGGCTCCATGAAGCGGGTCAAGAATTTAAGGTAACGCTTTTTGCGGGGGCTTCTACAGGTGATAGTTGCGATGGGGCGCTAGCACGTGCCAAGGCGCTTTCGCTCCGCATGCCGTACCAGTCCAATCCGAGCTTACGTAAGGCGATTAACGACGGTAGCATCCATTACATTGACGCTCATTTGGGCAAGATGGGCTACCTTGTGCGTACTGGTGCTGTCCCCGCGCCGACGGTTGCGATTATTGAAATTTCTGCGATTTTACCGGATGGCCGCGTTTGCCTTTCGACTTCGGGCGGTAACTCTGTCTGCTATTTGGATATGGCTCCGAAGATTATTCTGGAGCTGAATACGCGATTGGGTGATAGCTGTATAGGCATTCACGACAATGCTCTCCCGGAACTCCCGCCGCATGCGAAACCGCTCCCGATTTACAGTGCCGGTGACCGCGTTGGTGATGAATTTGTACGTATCGACCCGAATAAGGTTATTGCAGTTGTCGAAAACGAAGCGTATGATGAAGTGACTCCGTTCGTGGAACCCGATGAAGTTTCAAAGAATATCGGTGAACGCATTTTGGACTTTATCCGCTTTGAAGAATCGCATGGCCGCCTCCCGAAGGGACTTGCGTACCAGAGTGGCGTGGGCAAGGTCGCGAATGCTGTGCTTTGCGCGATGGCGAATGATGATCGCCTTGGACAAATCGACCTTTATACCGAAGTGATTCAAGAGGCGGTGCTTCCGCTTCTGAAGAAGGGCAAGCTTGGCATTGCTAGCGGGACTGCCTTGACGCTTTCGCAGTCGGCTCAGAAAGAATTTATCGAAAATAGTGCTGAATGGAAAAAGCATTTTATTTTGCGCCAGCAAGAAGTGAGCAATAGCCCTGACGTGATTCGTCGTTTGGGCGTGATTTCGATGAACACCGCATTGGAAGTCGATATTTTCGGTAATGTCAATAGTTCGCTTGTGTGCGGTTCTGCGATGATGAACGGCATTGGCGGTTCTGCGGATTTTGCCCGTCATTGCGCTCTCGGATTTTTCCTTACGCCGTCTGTGGCGAAGGGCGGTGCGATTTCGAGCATTGTGCCGTATGTGAGCCATGTGGATCATACGGATCATGATACGCAGATTTTCGTTACGGAGCAGGGCTTGGCTGATTTGCGTGGCTTGCCTGTTGAAGAACGCGCCCGTTTGATTATCAACAACTGTGCGCACCCGGATTACCGTGCCGAACTTACGGATGTGCTGGAATATGGCCTCAAGCATGCGAAGGGTATCCACTTGCCGCTTGCGCTTTCCCGTGCGTTCGAAATGCATACCCGTTTCATGGAAACGGGGAAGATGCTTTAGAATTTTTTTGAAATTTAACCCGTAAGGGTGAAAAAAGCATAATTGTGCTACCAACGACTGTAAAATTTGCATCTTGGTAGCATAAATTTTATATAAATTAAGTATAAATTGCAGAAATTGTCGATTCTGTGGATGGAGTGTGATACTAAAATACCTCTGTTTGTTGGAATGGTGGCACGAAAATTTGAAATAGTTGAAAACGGCGTTCGAATAAAGTAATGAATGTGCTACTAGAAAGGGCGAATTGCAGGATTTGGTGGCAAAAAATCAGTAAAACGGCGTTGTTTGCTATTTTAAATTGTTGCTTAATTTGCGCAATAATTATATTTTTAGTACGGGGTGTTTTGTTAGGCAGAAAAATTTGATGGAGAGGACGTCATTTTATGAGATTCATTCTCAAAAAGCTTTATATACCTGTTTTGCTTACAACACTCCTTGTAGCGTGTGGAGACGATTCCGTTAGCAATACGGAGTTTCCTTATTCGGAAAATTCTTCCAACAGTAAAAATACGGATTCGTCTAGCGGCGGTGCAAAGTCTTCTTTGTCTAGTGCGGATTCCAAGCAGAAAACATCGTCGAGTAGCGCTAAGGATGTTCTCTCGTCTTCGAGCAGCTTGATGGAGTTGGACACGCTTGAGGGGCTGGATGTCATTTACGTGCTCGTCGATGGTACTGTTTCGGGCGTAGTTGCCTTGGATGATTTTGCGAAGGCGAAAGTTAGCCTCGTGCAGCTGGATACTGCCGACGCGTACAAAGAAACTAAAGTTTCTTATTCGGGTGAAGTCGGCAAAAACGGCGCGTACGAGATAAAGAAAATAGAATTGCCGCAACCTTATGTACAGGTATCCGTTGAAGGTAAAATTGAAAATGTGACGGACGGCAAGTCTGCGTCTGTTTCGCTCAAGGCTTTGGGCGATGCAACGTCTGGTGAAGTATTCAATTTGAATCTGCTGACGACGCTTGAAACGGAACGTACTCTCGCGCTGCTGGGAGAGAAGAAGGTCTCGTTTGAAGAAGCGAAGTTCGATGCCGCCGATGAAGTTTGGAATATATTCCATTTATCGTCAATTGATTTTGATTTGACCGAGAATATCAAGGTTTCTGATATGGGCGAATCGGGGGCGGCTCTTTTAGCGACGACGGTCTTGTTGCAGGCTGGTGCTAGCAGTGCTGGTGGCGATTTTGCGAAGTCTTTCAAGGCGGTTGCTGCTGATGTTGCGAAGGACGGCAAGTGGGATGATGACAGTGCTCGAATTTTGATTGCGGACTGGGCTCTTGCGACCGACGTAAAAGACGGTTTTGTTTCGCTTAGGAAAGCTCTCGAAAAGAAGATGGGCAAGGCTGCCGCGTTTGAAAAATACATTAAGCAGTTCTACTTGACTGAACTTGAATTCCCTACTTGCGATGCCAGTTCCAAAGGCGAAGTATTCTTCGTCAAGAACAAGTCCAGCAATTTTTATGCTTCGAAGTACGACGATGTGACGAAGTCTAGTGAACGCTTTGTCTGTGACGAAAAGAAGGGCTGGACGGCAATTCCTGATAGCTTGAAGGATGTCATGGGCGATGCGACTCCGGCGAAGGATGGCGAAGTGCGCCGTGGTGCGTTTACGGGCGAATTCTTTGCGTATGACGGAAAGACCAAGACATGGCACAAGGCGAACGCTGTTGAAAAAGATAGATACTTTGTTATTAATTCAAATGCTGATAAGTTTGTCGATATTCAAGATGTCTATGAAAGCATCAAGGATGACGAACGTGTGATTTTTGTGTTGCGCCATGCGGAACGCGGTGACGATACGAGCAAGAGCGGGACGCTTACCGATAATGGCAAGAAACAGTCCGAAGAAGTTGGCGCAAGGCTTAAGAAATTCAAGGAAGACTTTGTTCTAGGTGCGTCTGAATTCTTGCGTGCGCACCAGACGGTAGAATCTATTGCGAAGGGCCGTGGACAATCTTACGACAAGCGTGATACGATTCCTCAGTTGAACGATGATTGGTACACCAAGAATAGCGAAGAAGTTGAAAAGGCGAAGAATGAATGTGGCGGCGGCTGGGAAGTGACTTCCAAGTACGCTTATACAGGCGCTTACTCGACTGGAGCCAATGCCGCATATTATAATCTTGCGGAACGTTCCGTGGAACTCATCGAAGATGTCCTTGCCAAAAAATACACCAAGGAAAAATTCGTCATTTTGAGTTCTCATGACAAGTTGATGGTTCCGCTTGTGGCTTATTGCTCGAATTTGAAGATTGAATTTAAGAAGTACGAGAATAACGGAAAGTGGATTAATTACCTCGCCGGGGTCGCTATTATCATCGATAAGGACGGAAATCGCCGATATGTCGTTATTCGAGGGTTGGCTTCGGGCTTTATGAATTAGAATTTACTAACTTCAAAATTATGAGGATTCGGTGGTTATTAATTTCATTGGTTCTAGTATGGACCGCGTGTGACTCTGTACGTCACGGTACTTTGCCGTGCGAAGGGGATGACTGCATCGCTGTTTTGAGCGATGGCGTGGATTCCGACATCAGTTCATCATCGATAGACGATGATTCGCCCGATGGTTCGGGAAGCAGTTCCTCGAAGGGTTCTTCGAAGGACAAAGACAAAAGCAGCTCTTCGTTGAAAGGAAATTCTTCTGGACACTTGTCAAGTGGTTCGAGCAGTTCTTCTCACCGGTGGTCTTGGCGTTCTTCTAGCAGTAATTCGAATCATGAAGATAAAACGTCTAGCGCCTCGACTCCTGTAACTTCTTCTGCCACGCACACTCCATCAAGTTCGGTTAGTTTGCCTTCTAGTTCGTCCGTTAAAGAAGAGCCGGAAACACTCCCCGAGTGTAATGCAACCTATGAAGGTCGGGCCTACACGCTTGCGGGCGTGCTTTACTATTGCCTTTCGGGCAAGTGGGAAACGGATGTCCAGATAACAGAAGGTGTTACGTGCAAGGACGGCATTCTGAATTTGAAAAAAGTTAGAATGTACAAGCCGATGTTTGCGGCTGCTGCGGATTCTGATTCTGTTGCTATATCGCCTTACCGTAGGGACGGTGTCCGTATTTCGGGTGTTGCGCAGAAGGGACCGTTCCAGGCCGGCACGTCCATAAAGATTGTCGAACTGGACAGCGCCAAGCGCTTGGCGGAAACCAAGACAACGCATGAAGCGTGCATTGTCTCGGCGGACGGATCGTTTGAATTTGATGCGGTTGACCTCGTGTCTCCTTATGTGAAGGTCGAAGCGAATGGTTATTACAGAGATGAGTTGACAGGTCGTCAGTCGTCTTCGCTTTTGAAGCTCAATGCGGTAGTCGATTTGTCTAAACGTGATTCCTTTAACGTGAATATGCTTACGCACATGGCGGCTCCGCGAGTCTTGAAGCTTGTGCAGGATGCGGGCAACAACCAGCCTATCGGAAGCCAGAGCGGGCGCGCGTTGAGCGACGTGCTTTCGTCCTTCGGCATTACTCTTGGCGGTTCTGGTGGCGGTTACGGTTGGAACCGTGGCGGGGCGACCACGTCATCAGGTCAGAAGTCGGCAGAGGACTTGAGCATTTTCGATAATGATGATTACGGTGCCGCACTCCTTGCTATTTCAGTGATGATGCAGAGTTACGGCTCGGCTAATGAAATGCTTTATTTTGCAAACAGAGTTGCAGAAGACATCCAAGGCGATGGAAACTGGGGTGACAACAACACCAAAGCGAAGCTTGCAGATAAACTATTAAAGCTGGATTCGGAAGGCGGGCTTGAAAAAATCCGCAGGAACATGGAAAGCTGGAAGCTTGGCGAAGTTCCCAACTTTGAAAAGTACGTGCGTGATTTCTGGACTAGAGTGCATAACTTTGAATCTTGCGGCACGATGACCGCCGGGCAAGTGAAGCACGTGGGCAACAGCCAGAGCGAATACTTTGTCTCTTACTACGAACAACCCGATGGTCCGAGAATCCGCTTTATTTGCGATGCTTCGACCAAGTCTTGGCGTGTAGCGACAGATCTTGAAAAAGATACGTATGGCTTAAAGGGTGATTACGACGGACAAATTAAAAACGGAATCATCAACCAAAATAAGTTGTATGTGTATGATCAAAGCAAGAGGGGCTGGCGTGAACCGCTGCCGGGCGAAATCCTTGATTTCTCCAGTGTTGACGATGTATTGAGTTCTCTTGCGGCAGGCGAAAAGGTCATCTTCTTCTTGCGCCATGCGGAACGCGGTGACGATACCGGCAAAAAAGGTCACTTGACGACGAACGGAAAGAAGCAATCGCAAACCGTAGGCGAGAAGTTCCAGGGCGAAGATATTTACTTTGCCAATTCGACTTATACGCGTAGCTACGAAACGTGCGAAAATATTGCTTTGGGTGCTGGAATTACGCTGACGGGTAATGATACCATTTCTGATATAGATGGCGAATGGTTCGTGAAGAACGAAACGAAGTTCGAAGAATACAAGAATTCCAATGGCGGCGGCTGGTTCGTGACTTCGGAATATGCGTACAGGGGTAGCTATTCCGATGCGTTCTATCCGTTAAAGTCTCGTGGCGAAGAATTTATCACTGAAGTTGTGAAGCCGCGCTTTGACAAGGTTAACAAGGTGGCTGTGTGGATTTCTCATGACATGCTTGTCGTTCCGCTGGCTGTTTATTGCACGGAAGGCAAGGTGAACCTGCGTTATTTCGATACGAAGCAGTGGATCAATTACCTTGCGGGCGTGGCGATTATCATGGGTGCTGACGGAACCATCCGCTATGTGCCTGTGCGTGGCCTCGATTCCGGCACGATGACGATGTAGCGTTGAGCCATGAGCTGTGAGTAGCGAGGTCGTGCTTCGCACTCTGAGCTGAAAATTGGCGCCAATGGCGCGATTATGAAAAGACTCAAAGCGAAGCGACCTCAAAGGGGCGCTGCCCCGCCCTCATCGCTCATACCTACTAACCAAATTGCTTTAATCTATCGTCTTTCGTCTATCGTCTTTCGTCTAACCACTCCCTAAAATTGCTATATTCTCGCGCGTTGATTTTTATCAAACAGTTCACTTAATAAACATGGACGCATTCCGATATGAATGATACATTAAAGAAAGCTATGATTTTTGCCGCAGTGACAACGGTTTCCGGTGCCTTTGCGTCTGATTTTGTAGCTCAACCTGCTGCTTCCAAGGGCGCAAAGGTTGGCCGTTTTGACGAGCAGATTGCTCTGATGCCGGACTCCATTGCCGCTCCGATCAAGGAACAGCTCAAATGGATGGATGAATCCACTGTTTTCCAGATTGTGGAAACTCACGGTGGTGGCTATTCCATTCTTTACCATACTTACGAACAGTCTGTTCGTGCCCGCGATATCCGCGATTCTATCGAAAACGCCGGTGGCCACGCTGTTGTGCCTATCGCTAAAGCTAAGCTCGGTAGCGAATACTGCCATGGCAAGATGGATGGTGGCAAGTGCAAGGGTGAAACAGATACCTTTACGATTGGTAAGCTTGTCGAGTTCCAGGCTACGGGCCTCATTGTCGTGATGTCCGTTATTGTCGGCCTTTTGATTCTCTGCACGCTCATGAGCTTTGTCATGAAGAAGCTCGGCTTCGACAAGATTCCGGCCCCTGCTCCGAAGAAGGCTGCACCGGCTCCTGCCGCTCCGGCCCCTGCGGTTCGTGCTCCTGCACATTGCGACTGGGATCCGAATGCAAAGAGCATGCACCCGGGATTCACCAATAAGCAGCTCCAGGCGTTCCTCGGCATTGCCGCCGTCGCCGCCCTCGAAGAACATCCGGGACTGACGAACGAACAGTTCCTCGTGATTGCGACCGCTGCTGCAACTCAGGCTATTGGTCAGCCGTGCCGCGTCACGGCTTACAGAAACATTAACTCCCCTGCTTGGACGATCGTCAAGTAAGGCTAAACTTTTAAAAACTTAACAGGCTTATAAGCCAGGAAAAATCAAAATGAAGAAAACAGTCCGTATCAGTTTCGAAGGCAAGACCTACGATGTCGAAGTAGAAGTTCTTGATTCCGCCGTTGCCGCAGCTCCCGCTGCTCCGGTTGCCGCACCTGCTGCCGCTCCGGCTCCTGCCGCTGCTCCGGCTGCTGCTGGCGGTACCGAAGTGAAGTGCCCGCTCGCCGGTTCTGTGTTCAAGCTCAAGGTCAAGGTCGGCGATCACGTCGAAGCCAACCAGGAAGTGGCTATCATCGAAGCCCTCAAGATGGAAAACCCGGTCGTCGCTCCGTGCGCAGGTACTGTGAACTCCATCTCCGTCAAGGAAACCGACACTGTTACTGATGGCCAGGTCTTGATGACCATTGCCTAATGAGGTAAAAGTCAATGAGTGGAATTATTAACTCAGTCGCG
>Ga0310786_10001526_pt1 | contig 37291 bp, 29 predicted proteins | sample AusTroGonzalo_MG_FD_203881 | JGI IMG/M metagenome (GOLD analysis project Ga0310786, IMG submission 203881) | Bovine rumen microbial communities from tropical cattle in Woodstock, Queensland, Australia - Gonzalo_03 (v2) (version 2) | ecosystem: Host-associated > Mammals > Digestive system >... | reverse complement strand
CACTGTGGCACGCAACAAGCTGTCGGTGGATTATCCTGCGCACTTCATGCTTGTGGCGGCTATGAACCCCTGTCCGTGCGGACACTACGGCGATCTGAAGCATCCGTGCACCTGCACGCCGGCGCAGCGGCATCGGTACATGAGCCGCATCAGCGGGCCGCTACTCGACCGTATAGATATCCAGTGTCATATTGATGCCGTCAGCTACGACGATCTGCGCAGCAAGGCCGATGGCGAACCATCCGCCAACATCCGCGAACGGGTGTGTCGGGCGCGTGAGATCCAGACCGAACGATTCCGCGGTACATCCGTCCACTGCAATGCACAGATGACTTCTGCTATGGTGCGTAAGTACTGCCAGATGGATAGTGCTGCCGAGCAGCAACTGCACATGGCGATGGATATGTATGGCCTGTCAGCACGTGCCTACGACCGCATCCTTAAGGTAGCTCGCACCATCGCCGACCTCGATGCTACCATGCATCCCGATCGTCCCCTCTCGAACACCCTCACCGTCCCCCAGCTCCTCCAAGCCATTCAGTTCCGCCAACTCGACCGCGCCGATTGGGGAGAGTAATATAAATAATGAATGCGACAAGTTATTTAATATGAAACGGTATCTTATACTGTTACTCGGCATAGTCATTTCAATCTGTGCCGTAGCGTCTGACGTGCAAATAGACAAGGAGAACTGCACAATCACGAAGGATGGCAAAACGTACAAACTTTACGGCAAAGTAAAGATAGTGGATTCCTTTGAGGATATCAAGGTCAAGATTGTCGATTGTTTTGAGGACGCGGACATAAAGATTGTCGATACCTTCGAAGACACCTGCGGCAAGGTCAGGATAGTAGAGCATTTTGAAGACGTCAAGGTCAAAATTGTGGATTCATTTGAGGACATCAAAGTTAAAATAGTAGAGCACTTTGAAGGAGTGAAAAAATAATTCGCAGACTATCTGCTCTTCGTAAATTTTGCCTGCATTCAGTGCAGGCTTTTTATGTGTCAATTTTTGGGAAAATGCAGGTCGATTTTTGCCAAAAACGCCCAAAATAGGTACGATTTTTAAGATTTTGCAATTTTGTTGATTGCGTGACGAAAGTGAATTCGTATAATATATATATAAGGGATCAAAATTTTACTGATATGAAAGAGACTAAAAAATCTGTTTCGGACATTGAATCCGGAGTTAAAAATCTGTCTGAAGAACAAGTAAAAGAACTATTCCATCCGTTTGTGGAATCGGTTGCTCGCCGACAGAAGCAGAACGGCAATCCGCTCCCTATGGAGGTACTTATCCCGCTCGGCGAGGAAGGACTACAGAATGCATGGCATCAATACTCTCCAGCCTCCGGTTGTAAATTTGTTCCTTATGCTGTTTGGTTTGTTCGGAAAGCAATGGAAGAAAAATGTGCCAAATAATGGCACCATTTCTTGCATATGTCAAAAATTTATTGTAACTTTGCAGCGTTTTTGCTGCAACAAATGAAATCAGTATGATATACAGAGGAGAAATTTATTATGGCCCTGAGAAGAAGTCACTCTTTGTGGTCTATGGCACTTACGAGAATGTAGGTAAGGTTTTAGGTATGATAGATATGAGTCTTTCAGATGAAGAATATCCGTACAGAACCTGCTCACATCATCCGCTTTTGAAGTATTGGTGGTATCAAGTAACTGAGTTCTTTTCCAATTTATTCCATAAATCGGATGACTCTAACGTGGTAGAAGAATGACACCTATCTCGCAATTCAAACGCTATATGTGGCTGGTGGATCTGCTCCACGCGCATGGTGCTCTCTCTAAATCGGAGATTGACTATTATTGGTCACGCTCCTATCTTAACGAACAAGGTGAGAGTCGCATTCCCAAGCGCACGTTCATGCGCATGAAGAACGACATCGGTTCGCTATTCGGCATTTACATCGAATGCTTGCGCTCGCGCGGCAACAAGTACGCACTGGAGAATGCAGACGATATGAAACAGGGCAATGTGCAACAATGGCTAATCAACGGCTTTTCTATCAATAACGTGCTCATGGATAGCCAACAGATAAAAGACCGTATAGTGTTGGAACCAATACCGTCCGGTAACCGGTTCCTCACATTGGCCATTGATGCTATTCTGCAGAACAAGACGCTGCTTGTTCACTACCAGAGCTTCAAGATGCCTGAATCACGTGAGTTTGAGATAGCGCCATACTGCTTACGTTGCTTCAAACAGCGCTGGTATATCCTTGGCGCTCGCGATGGCGTTAAAGAACCGCATTTCTTCTCGCTAGATAGAGTTTTATCGCTTGAACTGTCAGAACATTCGTTCAAGTTGCCTAAGATATTTGATGCAGATAGTTTCTTTTATAATTACTATGGCATTATGCAAGGAGACACTAAAGCTGAATCAGTTCAACTTCGCGTGACACCTTTCCATGCAAACTATCTTCGTTCTTTACCACTCCATCATTCGCAGAAAGAAATAGAGCGTACCGACGAATATTCGATTTTTGAATATTGGATAGCCCCAACAGCGGACTTCATTCAGGAACTCCGTTCTTCCCTGCCGGACATTATAGTCCTCCGTCCGCAGTGGCTTCGCGATAAGTTTATAGAGGAGGCAAAACAAGTTTTGAAAAATTATCAATAACAATGGCTAAAATAGAATCTATCGCTGATTTTCCGCAGAGCGATTTGTATAGGGGCTTCTTTGCCAAAAATTCGTTTGTAAAAGAATGTATCAAAAAGGGTCAGTTATCCCAGACGTATTGGCAGGGAAAGTATTCAAACAACTCTTGCTCATTTATGGATATGCGCAAGAAAGTTGATAAATGCCAAATATGCACTCATCTTAGAGAGATATTTGGGATAACTAATGACACTTTTGGTGGAAAATATTGTATGGCTATAGCTGGAGATGGTCAGGAATATCGAAGAATTTCCACCTTGCATTCCTCATCGTTAGTTGCTCTGTTATGTTTCTACTCTTTGTCGAAGGAACATGCGCTGAAGATGAATATTGACGGGCAGGAAATTGAGTTCTACGAGAGTCGCTTTGAACAGAAGAACTCTATTGGCAAAGACAAAGGAGGTAAGGAGCACAACTCCAACATGGACGTTGTGCTAATTGGATCCAATAAACAGGGTGAGTCTGTTATTTTATTCTTGGAATCAAAATTCTCAGAATACCTGACGCATGGGAAGTACGACAAGATTAGTGACGTATATGATGAGGTGTACAATCAACTCACAGCAGACCAGCACCAGCAACCTATTGATGGTTTGGAAATTGTAAGAGGGAAATACATGTGGTCTATATCTGCATTACCTCATCGTCCACAACAGTATTGCCAAGGTATCAAGCAAATGATTTCTCATTATCAAGGAGTGCAGAAGGGCTTCATTGGTAGTGCTGAAGATAAATACGACCACATCTATTTAGGTGAAATACTATTCAAGTTTCCGGAAGAGGTGGATGCAAAGCATAATTCCTATAATTCCTATGTAGGATTATACAAGCAACTTGCGCAGAAACTGAACAGCATAAACACCCGCAAAAAGTTCAAAGTTATAGAAACTTCTTTGTCGTATCAAGACGTGCTCAAAGATTTTGATTTAGATTCAGACGTACGTGAATTTTACGCCTTGAAACTAAAAAAATAACAAAAAAGTGATTTTCTTGTAGAAGGTGCCACACGTTGGCACTTTCTTGTTGTAATTTTGCAGCAAATTTCAAAATTACAGCAATATGAAACGAAACATCAAAATCACCAACACGACCCCAAAGTCAACCAATCACTTCCCAAAAGTACCCCTCTTCATCGAAGAACGCCAAGAAACGCACCTCGCCACCTACACCGAGAACGTCTACGTTGGCGGTCGCAAGGCCATCACCGAAGGCAAGTTCCATGAGATGTTCCTGGCAGGGAACGGTCACGAGCTCGAAGACTACACCGACGAGAACGGCAAGCTGCACGTTGCCCACGCACGTTCTATCTTTTCGTCGTCCATGCTTGCGTATAACTTCTTCCATTGGATTTGCCCGGAGCATCCACTCGCACTCAATGGCATCACCTATGACAAAGTCTATTTTGAAGTAAAGTTCCCAATCTTCACAAAATCCACCGAAGGTCGTCCTGTCAACCGTCCCTCGAATATGGATGTCGTGCTCATCAGTGATGATTGCGCAGCTATGCTTTGCATAGAATCCAAGTACACCGAGCACTCCCACCACCAAGAAGCTGAGTTCGCGGATGCCTATTTCCAGCACGCTTGCTATTATCAAGGCAACCCCTACATCCAGTCCTTCATCAAGATGGCACTCCGCTATAACGAGCAAAAGAATGGGTACTTTGCCGGCATCAAACAGAATGTCAGCCACCTTATCGGTATCACCAACGTCATGCACGATGCGGACGCCCTCGCATGGTTCAAAGCCAACAACCCCTTTATCGAGCCGGAGGTGATGGAGAAAATTGGAGCCCACACCGAGTTCGTCTTCACCAATCTGCTCTACTGCCGTCCGGAAGAAGTAGACGACCTCTTTGGCGATCTACAAGCAGAGGAGAAAACCTACCCCTACTTGCTTGCAGAACTGCTGTTCGACCACTTGCAGCAATCATTGGACGAGCCGCTTCTGTTATCTCGATACATCATCACCTATCCCGAACTCTTCAAAGAGGTGCAGCCTCAGATGCAGAAGCCGTTGGCAGACTATCTTGACAACCGCTATGTGCTCACTCTGCAACCACATTTTGCGCTGCCGGAAGGCTACGACACCGCTGACCATTACCTCATTGATATTGTCATGGAGGGTGCTCGCAAACGCTACCATAATAACTATACCGAAGAGGTTTCCGCTCGCATCAAACGCGAACTCAAAGCCATCCGCGTTCGTCAATGGGCAGACCGTTTCCTCATTACGTGGGAACTGATGCACCAACTGCATAGCAACGGTTTCTGCTCAACTCCTGGCGGTAACCGCACTGCAGGAAGCGTTGTTGCCTACTGTCTCGGCATAACCGATATCGAACCCATTAGCGCCAAGCTCAGCGAAGTAGGTATGTTCTATCGCCCCACCTTCCCGGACTTGTTCATTGAACTATCCACTCCCGGAATTGCTTTTGCCGACCAGTACGTACAGGCGAAATACGGCGAACTGGCATCTAAAATTGTCTATCGGCATTACTACATTATGGATATCGTGGAGCAAACAATTGCCAACCTTGGTATTGACATTAACTTCGCAGCTATTTCCTTTGAATCTCCGGAACTGCTCCGGTTCTTTATGTCCGATGACAAATGGCTCCAATACACCTATTTCGGTCGGTGCGATATGGACCGACTTCGCGGACTCGATAACCCATCGTTTGAAGATATGATACACATCTTCGGTGATCGTCCATATGCGGATGGCACACGCATAGCTATCAACCGTGAGCATTGTTACGGACGCTGCGTCCTCTTTCTCCGCACCGCTTGGCTCAAGATGAACTTCCCCGAGACTTTCCAAAAGGTTATGGATGCTCTTTTTCCGCGTAATTCAAACGATAATAAATAAATAATACAAGTATGAGACCCAATTTATTAGACTTCACCCCGGATGGTCAAGCCATCATCAATATGCCAAATTTTAAGGAAATATCCTTCTTGGAAAATTTCGGCTTTAGTCCTATCGAAAGTGTTGAGCAAGAAGTGTCGCAAGCTGACAGCCCAGAACGTGCCGCCTTCTTGCAGCATTACATCGAGATGTATAAACAAACTTTCTCCTCTCCACCCAACTCTTATCTCAAAAAGATAGAGGAGTATGAGATAGAGGACTTTGAAGCCTTGGATGAACGTTCTATCTGCTTTCGCAACATACGCTTGCTTCACACCACTGCGTGGTACATAATGGGGCATATTAACGCGGAAATCAACGCTGTCAAACGCCACCTTGAAGAACTTGACGGCCAGCAAGTCGCAGCTGAAAACTTAGAGGAAGTTATTCGTCTCATTAGACAATCACGCGACCCCAAAGACGCTTGTTCTCGCCTGGAGAAGCGGTTTGAGATTGGCTATATAAAAGCCAAATATATTCTCAACCTGCCTTTGACTCAGTTATCATCTTCTACGATAGTAAGCACATCTATCGAAAAAGAAGATTATAAGTTGCACCTTGAGTTCCTGCAAAAACTCCAACCCAACGGTGTTATGGGAGCGATGTATTTCAAAGAAAAAGGGATTCCATTTGAATTTCCCAAATAAAATTTGTATAATAGAAAAAAATTAGTAACTTTGCGCCGCATTAGCGTGCGCAAGGTTACAGATATAGAGCATTATTAATTATAAAGATATGAAGAAATTTTTAATTTTTGCTGTCGCTGTTTTAGGTCTGGCAGCTTGCAAAGAACCTCAAGTTGAGCCGCAAGGTGAGAAACTGAAACTGAATGAGTCTGAAGTCTCAATCACAGTATCTGAAACTTTCCAATTATCTGCAAATGTAAGTGTAACATGGACTTCTTCTGATTATTCTGTAGCAAGTGTTAGTACCACTGGTCTTGTACAGGGTATTAAAGAGGGGGTAGCCACAATTACCGCAAGTAGCGTAGATAATCAAAAGGCTACTTGCAAAGTGACTGTAACATCTGATAGTGGCGGAGGAGATGCCCCAGTCGTTGAAAAGCCTGCCTATTGCGTAGAGTTTGTTGTCACATACACAGATGTAGAGGGAAATATTAATTTACCCACCGGTGTAGTACAAAGAATTGTTTATGAAAGAGGTGACGATCCTAAATATCTTCTTTCAACTACTCAGTACGGCGTTGATGGTATGACTTCAAAGATGGAATACACCAATTCTGGGCAGTACCAGTATGGTGTATGCACATACAGCAGTAATAGCAACACTGTTGTGGGTGCAAAAGATACGACTATTTATCTCGATGAGGCAAGGCTTTATACTAAAGAAATAAGAGGTAATGGTTATAAGTATTTGTATGAATATGACGATAATAATCGTATGATTTCGTCTGTTCTTTATGTAGCCGGTGAAAAGAATCAGGAATGGCATTATAAATATGAGACCGGATATAGATATGGCGATGGAATATATTATGGTGAGAATGGGTATATGATGAGAGATACAATTGAATTTAATGGCTTGTCGTATGATTATAGGACAGCAAAAAGGCAAGTGACAATCTCTGAAAATATAGAAAAAGGCACATATTCATTAAGTGAATATGTTTATCAATTCGAGGGAGGTCGAAAGAAATCGTGTTCTTATAGGGCATATAACAATCACAATGGAGTTGAATCAGAAGACATTTACTATAGTACATTTACTTGGTATAATGATTGGGATTATACACAAACGACAGTTTACAACTATACTGATTATTCACTCACAAGTGAAACGACATATAGGTATAGACAATGACTTTAGGGGTAACTTCATACGACCGCTGGCTCGTGACGAGTTGGCGGTTTTTCTTTGTCATCTACCTACGGTCTACCTCTTTCTGTCACGTTTGTTCGCCCTGACTAAACAGTTGCGTCCTGATATGCAAGAAGAACCCCGGAGGCATGATACGCTTCCAGGGCTTTTCGTAATATATATTATTGAGCGTGTGAGTGTGCGTGCGTGCGCAAATTTGCCCCCGTTTGGCTACTGTACTATCCATCAGTGGCATAAATCATTGTAAAATCCTAATTTATCATTTGAAAATTTGCATTTTTGCGAAAAAAGCAGTACCTTTGCAGGCGGTTTCGATTATTAGGAATGAAACGGATGACGATATATCTTAGAATGATACTTTTGGTAGGACTATTTACCTGTCAGATGTCTAATCCTATGATAGCATCGTCCACATCAAAAGCTCATATCAGTGCTGTCACCCTCGTCGGTAGCGGCAATAACCCGCAACCGGGTGAGGTCAGTCTGGCGCATAACGGCGTGCTCTTCCTTGACGAGCTGGCTGAGTTCAAGCGTTCGGCACTCGAGGTGCTGCGCCAGCCGCTGGAGGACGGACATATCACTGTGGCACGCAACAAGCTGTCGGTGGATTATCCTGCGCACTTCATGCTTGTGGCGGCTATGAACCCCTGTCCGTGCGGACACTACGGCGATCTGAAGCACCCGTGTACCTGTACGCCGGCGCAACGGCATCGCTATATGAGCCGCATCAGCGGTCCGCTACTCGACCGTATAGATATCCAGTGTCATATCGATGCCGTCAGTTATGATGATCTACGCAGCAAGGCAGAGGGCGAATCATCGGCTGCTATCCGTGAACGAGTGAAACGAGCGCGCGACATCCAGACCGAACGTTTCCGTGGTACAGCCATCCACTGCAACGCCCAGATGACCCCAAGTATGGTGCGCAAGTATTGTCTGCTGGACAGCGCTGCCGAGCAGCAACTGCGCATGGCGATGGATATGTATGGTCTCTCTGCTCGCGCCTATGATCGCATCCTTAAGGTTGCACGCACCATCGCCGACCTCGATGCTACCATGCATCCCGATCGTCCCCTCTCGAACACCCTCACCGTCTCCCAACTCCTCCAAGCCATTCAGTTCCGCCAACTCGACCGCGCCGACTGGGGTGAGTAGCTGTATTCTACTGAGCATCAGCAGAAACCTGTTATGCGTATGCGTTCGCCGTCCTGACGGTTCAGACGCTCCTGATCGCAGGCTTTGCTGATGAGCGACTTTTTCTACATTGGTTAAGTAGGTTGCCTAAAAATGTAAAAAACGAGCACGGAACTACCAAAATATTGTTGCAAATATGCAAAAATTGCACAAAAGTAACAATATTTTGTTATTTTATTTGCATATGTCAATTATTTTTTGTATCTTTGTGGCAAAATTTGCTATAGCATGATTGAGGTAACAATGAATACGCCTGTATCGGAGGCATTGGAGTTGGTGAAACGCGTGAAGAAACGTCGCTCGTCTTTGCACCTTACACAAGCGGAATTAGCCCGGCGGGCAGGAATGCCCCTGTCCACATATAGACGTTTTGAGCAGACGGCACAAATATCGTTGCAAGGTCTATTATCCGTCGCTTCAGCGCTTAATGCACTTGAAGACTTTCGCTCGCTTTTTGCGTCCAACACATGGAGCACGTTGGACGAGATGTTAGCTGAGACGCAATCTAAAAATCACGCACGCTGATGCAACAATTGACGCACATAGAAGTTTGGATGCATGGTCGGCAGGTCGGTCGTTTGGGCTTGACTCCCAATAAACCGCAGACTTGCGCGTTTGAATATACGGCAGAATGGCTCCAAAACGGATTCAGCATCTCTCCGTTTGAATTACCCCTTACTCCCGGACTCAAAATAGCTCCTTATCATCCTTTCGAAGGCTCTTTCGGTGTGTTCGCCGATAGCCTGCCTGACGGATGGGGACAATTGGTGCTCCATCGCTATCTGATGCAAAAAGGCATTAACAGTAACAATCTCAATATTCTGGAGCGTCTTTGTCTGGTGGGGCATAACGGACGCGGCGCGTTGGAATTCCGACCGGACAGAAGTCTGCATAACACACCGGAATATCTGGATTTTGAACGCTTAGCTGCTGAGTCGGACTCCATTCTGGCCGATGATGCTTATATGGGTGAGCATCTGGAAGAGTTAGTACAACGTGGTGGCTCACCGGGCGGCGCTAGACCTAAGATTTTTATCCAACACGAGGGTGCTGAATGGCTTGTCAAATTCCGCGCAAGAGGCGATAAAAAAAGCATCGGCAAAGAAGAATATCGCTATTCGCTCCTCGCAAAACAATGCGGAATTGAAATGCCGGAGACACGTTTGTTGGAAGACAAGTGGTTTGCTACAAAACGTTTTGATCGAAAACCGGATGGCTCGAAGATTCACGTTGTAACAGCCAGCGGACTTCTACAGGCAGATTATACAATCCCGTGCATGGACTATCGGCATCTATTCGCATTAGCGAATCGCTTGACGCATTCCATGGAAGATATGTGGAAGATTTACCGCCTGATGTGCTTTAATGTAATTATCGGCAACCGAGATGACCATGCGCGCAATTTTGCCTTTATCTTTGATAACGGATGGTTATTCTCTCCGGCGTACGACTTGCTCCCATGCGGCTCATCAGGAGACTATCATACCACCTCTATTAACGAGAACCCGCTGCCACAACGAGAGGATTGCATCCGTTTGGCAGAAAAGGTAGGCTTGGACACAAAACAAGCCATACTGATTTACGATGAAATAGAAAGAAAATGCAGAGAAAAATAACTTCTGTTTTTTTATTCCCAAAAATAGTTGTATCTTTGTAGTCAATTTTGATGTCATGCAATGAAACTGGTACAGTTCCGCCAAATCGACCGATCGGATTGGGGAGAATGATACCATAGAAAATTTTTTTTAGGAAATTATTTGCTTTTCTACAAAATTTTTCGTAACTTTGCAGGCGGAAGTCATGTGAACGCCGTTGGCGGCTTGCCGACTCCGTTATGCGAATCAATAATTAAACCTCACAAATATGAAAAGACATCTCTTGGCACTCCTGTCGTGCGTTCTGCTGCTTGCTGTTACGGGCTGCAAAGATAAGAACACGACACCACAATCCCTCAAAGGCAACGAGACACGTCCGACATGGACCGCACCCGACGAGTATGACTACAGCAGTTCAATGACCGCCGTTATCCGCGTCGATCTGGCAGCACAGTACCCCACACAGGCAGCGGACTTCACTATCCACGAAGACGACCTACTGGCTGCCTTCGCCGGCGACCAGTGTCTGGGCGTAACCGAACCCCAGGACGGACTGTTCTACCTCTTCATTGCCGGACCGGACACCGAGGAACAGACAACGGACATAACCTTGCGGTACTGGTCGGCACAATACACCAACCTGTTCGTGGCTGAGAACGCCTTCCCCTTCGTCAACGACGAGCAGAAAGGTACGATAGCAGAGCCGTTTGTGCCGGCGCTGCGCTGATAGAAGACAGACCGCTGCGCTGACAGAATAAATATATTTAGATTATAAACAATGAAAACAAGAATCATTTTCGTGCTGCTGGCAGCACTGACAGCAGGGCTATGCTCCTGCAAAGGTGGCAATGACCCGCAACCCCAACCGTCCACCGACTTCGACAAGATGATCGGCACCTGGACGCTGAACTCCTACACCGAAAAATGGGTGAACATCGACGCCGACAAGGTCGAGAAAGACCGCACGGTGAACCGCGGCTCGCTCACTATCAAAAAGGAGAAAGACGGCAACGACTCGTACTACACCTACACCGAGAACTTCGTGAACGAAGAAGGGACAGAGTACAGCGGACGGATAGAGATCACCAACGGGTGTATCATCCTCAGCGACCCCGAAGGGTTCATGCGCGGCGACGGAGCGAACACCTACGACTTCAACGTGACCTTCCCCGCCGAAGGCAAGATGGAGTGGACGTACAGTTCGACCAAACGGCACATCCAGAACACCGACGCCCACAACGACAAACGTGACGTTAAGGGAGTGTTTACGAAGAGTTGATACACCCCTCCGGCTCCCCTCTCAGAGGGGAGAGGAGTTGAGTGTTGAGTGTTTAATGTTGAATGTTGCGTGTTTTAAATTTTAGGTTTCAAATTTAACAATGAAAAAACTGATTATGCTTGCAGCTGCGTGCTGCATGTTCGCATTGAACGCCTGCGTTAACTTCAAGACCGAGGCAACAGTGGATGTTAAGGTGATCAAAGCCGGACAGCCGGTTGCAGATGTCACCGTGTACAAATTCAAAGATAACGGTTTGGGAGAGGGTACTACGCTCTACAAATCGAATAACAGCGGTACCGCCAAGACCGATGGTGCCGGTGTCGCCCACTTCAACCTCAAGTCGCCGGATGACCTTGATCCGAGCAATGTAGCCGGCGTAGAGTTGAGCGATGCCAGCACGTTCTTCTTCTGCACCTACAATGCCGAGAACACCCGCAACTCGCTGGTAAGTGTTAAAGTGAAGACCGGCGACAAGCAGAAAGTGCAGCTGATCATTGATGACCAACCGAGAGGCGGCGAAGAAGATTGATTTTTGAAAAAAATAACCCATTAAATAACCAATTAAATAACCAATCAGTATGAAAAAGTATTTTTCGTTGGCAGTAGTATGCTGCCTGGCTATGGTAGCCGTAGTATTCAGTTCGTGTAATAACGAGCAAAAGAGCAGTTATCAGTACATCGTTGGCTTGGACGACACGATTGAGCAAGACCCGCAGATGTGCATGCAGTTCGAGTTGAACGCTCTGCCTCAGATCGTATCGGAGATGCAGAAGACCAGCGACCAAGCCGGTTCGATCATCTACAAGGACACCAAGGCCAATGCCGACAAGCGCGCCAAGGATGCGTTTGCTTCCGCAATTGCCAAGTTCCGCGAGGGTGGTGTAGGTTCGTACAAAGACCTTGTTGTGGTACTCAAAGGTCTGAATAACGACACGAACAAATGGGAGGTAAAAGACAAGGTTACGCTCTAATCTCACTTAGGCATGCGAGGCTGATAACCTCGCATGTTTGCACAATACGTAAACACATACAAAAAACAATAAGAGAATGAAATTTTCCGTACGAACCGTCAGAGTGATGCTATTCACCTGCTTGCTGCCTGTAGCAGCTGTTCTGTCCGCGCATGCTGCGGAGACGTATCTTCGCCTGGATTCATGCCGCGCGCTCACTCACACCCAAGCCGTGCATGACGGTATAGCACCGTTGCCGCAAGCATACGACGGACAGGGAGTCATTGTGGGTATCATTGACGGCGGTATGCAGTACAACCACCCCACGTTCCGCGACGCGCAAGGAGAACTGCGTATCCGTAAGATCTGGGATATGGATGAGGATGGTACCGAGGTCATACTGACCGACCCGCAGGCTATCCTCGCACGCAAGTACAGTTACTGCTCGCTGTACGGACCTATGCCCATCAACCACGCAGTACATGTGGCAGGCATAGCAGCCGGAAGCGGACGATACAAAGGTATGGCTCCCGCCAGCGAGATACTGTTCGCCGACGTGGCACTGAACATGCATCGCGACTCGACCGTACATCTCTATCACCAACGCGTGGTCAGCATGATCCGTGCTATGGAAGCGTATGCGGATTCGGTAGGCAAACCGATAGTGATCAATATCAGCATGTGCATGAACTTAGGCTTCTCAACCGAGCAGCAAGCCTATCAGGAGGAGTACAAGAGTCTGACCGGTCCCGGACATATCATCGTGTCCGCAGCAGGCAACGAGGGTAATGCCGAAGAGAGTCAACCGTATATGCACAGCGGCACGAACACCGAAGCGCAACTGCAACTGCTGCTGCCAGGCATACCCATGACCAGGGAGTTCTACCTGCGCTCGACAGACACGATGACGGTTTCTTTCAGCAATGCTGACGAGATCAATGCACTCTATGCGTTCGAGCATAAACGTCTGCCCGATGCGCCCGACGGCAGGAAGGTCTATAAGGTGCGACTGATCCCACAAGGCGAACTGCCCGAGATGCAGCATACAACGATGACCGTCAAAGGCTCGGCGCCGTTTGATATATTCCTGACAAGAGCCTCTATCCAATCCGCATCACCCGCCGGATGCACACTGTCCACAGCCTATACCGTAGGTATGCCCGCACCGTTCCCGAACGTCATAGCGGCGGCGAACTACGCCCTTGGCGATGACGGACAATTAGGCATGGCACCGTCCTCATCGTGGGGACCGACGTGGGAGGAGTCCTACAAACCCGACGTGACCGCTATCGGATCAGTGCTGAGTGCCGGAAACTACTACTGGCCGGATAACCAAGCAGAAGCCGTTGAGTCGTACGACGCCGATGGCGTAGCAGGTCTCGAGACATGGGTCAGTCAGTACGGCACATCGCAGGCGTCGCCGATGGTGGCAGGTATAATAGCCCTGTGGTTGCAAGCCAAACCCACACTCACGCCCGAAGAGATACTGACCGTCATCCGTGAGACATCGCATCCGCTGGATCATACTCCGAACAACAAATCCGGCGCAGGACTCATCAACGCCTATGCCGGACTGACAAAGATCCTTAACCTGCCGGATGCATTGCACGACGTCACCCCAGATACCGGGCAGATGTACTACGACCTGCTCGGACGACCCGTCGGCACACAACCTGCCGCTCCCGGCATATACGTGTCCCGCGGAAAGAAAATGATCTTAACCACTAACCCATAAATTGATTCAAACAATGAAAAAAATGTTTTTTGCAGCAGCTGCGCGCTGCTATGGAGCTATACGGTCTGTCAGCACGTGCCTATGACCGTATTCTGAAGGTTGCACGTACGATAGCCGACCTGGATGCAGCGATGCACCCCGAGGTGCCCGTAACGAACACTCTGAGTGCATCACAACTGCTGCAAGCTATCCAGTTCAGGCAGCTTGACCGCGCTGATTGGGGGGAGTAACCCCAAGATCCCTATTAACGAATCCGACGGCCGTCTACAGTGAATAGTCCCTCTTTGCTGCGGATATACAAGACGCCGTCGATATATACGAGGCTCTTTCCGACCTTACTCTTACTAGCCTGTACGGACTCCACGCCGGATGGGCTTTTCTTTGTATATTTGAAGATCGGCGGATTGCCGTCATCGGCATCGCTGGTGGTGTAGAATGTGGTGGAGTCCAGCCAGCATATAGCCTCACCTTGCCACTCGTAGGTATTGTATGCCTTGATCGGCTCGGGGTGTCTCTGTCGGATGAGCGTCTCGGCGACACTCTCACCTTCCTCGCGCGTAAAGAGCAGCACCCAGCAATATGTGGCCACGATATTGTTGTGGTTCTTGATGAGGATATACTTGCCATCGGGCGATATGTCGGCTGCCGTGACAAGGTGGAATCCTTTATAGGGCTTAGTGCCTTCTCCGAGGTCGGATTTCACGCCGAGGTCGCATACGTAGGTGAGCGTCTGCTCCTCATCGCCATAGTCGGTGCGGAAGGGGAGGCTGAACACCTGACACACGTTGTAATACACCTTGGTGATGATGTAGATCACCTGATCGCGGTTATCGTACATCAGCGCCTCGTTGTTATGTTTCTTGCCGTCGGGATAAACATACTTGATGCGGTTAGGAGTGACCGTAATCTCCGGTGCGTTCTCCGGATCAATAGCGGGCTCCTCAAACCATACAACGCTATATTCTCCGTCAGTCTCATCGTTGTCACCAAACGCGCCGATGAACAGGTAGTTCTTACCTTCATACACGCCGCCAGACATGTCTTCCCAGTCCCAACGGATAGTCTTACTCATATTCACCTTGCAGGCGCGTTTCTCGCCTTTCTCGTCGGTGGCAATGATATACTTGGCAGTCTCGTCACTCTGCATCCATATGTAGCCGGGAGTAACGCGCGAGCAGGCTATACCGGACACCTCAATGATGTTCGCCTTGATATCCAATGTACCGCACTGCTTCTTTACCCAATCGGTGTTCCACTGCAACGTGTCACCGAAGTACACCAAGCGCGGTGCTGCGGTGCATGATACATCGCCTGCGGCTAAAAGGACAAAAACCGCTAGGCTAAAAGAGAAAAGCAACTTTTTCATAAAGCCCTCCTTTATTTTGATAAAGCGTACATCGCAAACGCAGCGCAGCATATACCTGCTATCTGCAACGGGTTAGGTATAACGCTCAGAATAATCAGTGACAGCAGCACCGTAACCATCGGCGACAAACCTTCCATCGGCGACACGATGACTGCCTTGCCGTAACGGTAAGCATAGACGAGCGTCAGCGCGCCGATAGAGTTCAAAATCTGGATACCAAAGCAGCCCAGGCTCTTGCCAAGCACCTCTTCGCCGGCAAAGAACACTGCTGCGTCAGGACTCATGAACCATGCTACCGGGATCAGCACCAAACCGCTGATTGCCATCCAAACAAAGATTGATTCGGCATCCATTGAATTGTTGGCAAACTTCATAAAGAAACCTTGTACACCCCATGCAAACAGTACCAGCACAGCCAGCACTATCCACAGCCAACCACTTACAGGACTGCCTTCCTGTCCGGTCTCCAACGAGAGCAGCAATATCGCTACCAACGCCACTACAATACCCGCAATCTGCCACCGCGTAGCTTTCTCCTTGAGGAAGACGGCTGCCAGCGTAATAACAATTACCGGCGACATCGAAATAAACGGATAGATAATGTAACTCGGTCCAAGCGTCAGTGCCTTGAACAGCACCAATTGCCCGCCTGCACCAAGTAGTCCTACCGTACACCCCAAGAGTGCCGATTTGCCATCGCAGAGGAACTTGCCCTTGTTGATGATCAATGCCACAATAGCACAAGGAATCATCGACAATGCCCAAAGGATATATACGACCGTATCAGGTATACCATTCTGAATCTGATATCCCGAGAATGCTCCCCATACACCCCATGTCACCACGGTGATGAGGATGAAAAGTAACCAAAGTTTGTCTTTCATATAGTCATTTATTTAATTTTCTCAAAATAGGGCAAGCGCTCAAGCGGCACTTCAATGTGGTACACTTGTCCACCTTTATACTTCTTGCCTTGGTCGTCACGCCAAGTGCCGGCAGGGAGGATGACATCGCGCTCCATGCGGTCATCGACCACCGGTGCCACGAGATATTTGTCGCCTAACATAAACTGATCTTTCACCTCTGCCAACCCCTGATGCGGGAACTGGTATTCCATCAATCGTACTATCGGCTCGCCTGTTTCGGCTGCCTTGTGGGCATACTGCATGATGTACGGTGCGAACTCCGTGTGCAGTTTAGCCATCCGCTGAACGATGGCGAGGTTGTCCGGTGAAAGAATGCGCCACGGCGCAACAGAGAACTGCATCATCGGCATCAGTGCTTGTATCTGCGCCGAACGGACGATCAGTGCCTCATCAAACTTGTCGGCATTGATATCAAGAAACGCGGTGTATTGACCTCCGCCAATCACATCCGGGCAAGCGTAGGCGTAACCCAACAAGCCGGCCACGCACATCTGCGGGATGATTTGCTGCACGGCTTCCCAACTATAGTCTTTGTCGCTCAATCGCTGCACAAGCGGCTGACCACCCATCTTCCAGCAAGCACGGTACTCATTTAGTGGAAACTGCAATCCGATCTTCGCCCAAGAGGCAGTATGTTCCACATTCGTGGCTTTCGCGTCGTATGCTCGGATTGTGTCTGAGGCGTAGCTACCATTGTCACCAGCCTCGAACCTAAAGCCGTCTATGCCATATTCCGCTTGCGCCTGTTTGAGCAGACGGACGAAATGCTCCGCTGCCTTGGGATTCGTCAGATCATAGCAAGCCGAGTGACCGTTCCACCAGTCAAGGATCGCGGCGGTGTTTCTGTCGCGTTCTTTTAGCAGATAGTCGCGGGCTGCAAGATCGCGGTACTCCGGCGTATCAGGACTGACGAACGGACAAACCCACACCATGACTTTGAAACCGAGTTGGTGAAGTTCGTCAATCATCGCCTTTGCGTCAGGGAAACGCTCTGTCTTGAAATGGAAGTCACCGTAGTAGCGCTGCCAGTTGTCATCAATTATCAGCACACCGGCGGGGAATCCGTTGTCAACCACCGCATGGGCATACTTGAGGACTTCCGCCTGGTTCTGCTCGTACAGCAGTTCAATCCATGTATTGTACTGCGGACGTACGAACAGCAGTGTGTCGGGCAGTTGTCCGTTGAATGGGAAGAACCGCGATTGCGCACCAAGGTAAGCATCGCGCAAGTACTTGCCTACCCGGATGGGTGCCAATGGTATAGATGGACGCAGATGACCGTCCTTAGTGGTGAAGTTGAAGGGGACGTTCGACCATATATAATAGCCGTCTGACGACAGGAACAGAGGTGCCAGCTGGTTATCGGCATTCTCAGTGTTGAGGTCAAACAACGATTGGTGGGAGAACGGCTGCTCATGTCCCAAACCCACGGAAACGCCCCACCAATACTCCCGTTGTGCCATCGCGGTCATCGTGACAGACAGCAACAATGCAATATATGTTATCCTTTTTGCCATCGCAAGCAGTTTATTCCACCGTGACAGTAGTCAGGTAGTTGTAGCCTGTCTGTTCTTCCCAGACTCCTTCGTTGGCGAGGCGGATAGAGTACCTCGGATTGTTATGCAAGTTCGGCATCGGGTCGGGGAGGTTCAAATAAAGTTTGTATTCTCCTGCTTTCTTCGGTACGAATGACACCTCGATAGTCTGCATCTCGTCTGGGAACCAGAAGCGCGGATCGCAGTCGGGCACTACACGGTAAATATCATTCGGATCGGCTTTGTTGATAAGCAACATCTCAATGTCACGGGGATTCTTTGGTGCAGAATAGCCAACATTGACGAGAGTAAGTTTTGCTTTCAGTTCCCCACCTGCCTTAGGTTTGTAAGTAGTTACCACTTCACGTCCTTCCAAACGGTAGCCGATCAGGCGTTTGAATGTATTCAAGCAGCCACCGTTCCTCCACTTGCTGATGGTACCTTTGTAATAATCATAATTTAGATACGATATATGCATATTCAGCATCTGATCGGTTGTTTTGGTGCATCCAGCGACATTGCCGGGAGGACATGATTCTCCACCATATATAGTATAGCGCGTTTCTGCCTCCCAGTACTTTCTTTGGTCGGAAGTATTAAAGGTTCCCATGTCAGTTTGATCCGCCATAAACGCATCGTCGTGGCAGGCAAGACGAGCCTTCGGCGTATTGGTATATGCCTCGGCACGCGTCAACGTATCCGCCAGTGTCCATCCGTAACAGCGCATCTTGAACTTGGGAGTACGCACACAAATCATGCGTTCCTCGGGCATAGCGTCCAGCAAAGCATCCAATATCGGGCGACGTTCCGCAAACTCTTCATCTGTTTGTGGATTCTCTGTAAAATGGGTGGTATAGTACCACTCACCCCACGTGCCGATGAATCCTGCCTCCATCACAAAGATAACGTCGGCATATTCTTGCAGAATGGGTTTAATTTGTGCTATATGTTGAAGGATGATCTCTTTAGAAGCTTCATGTGGAGTCACATTCACAGAGTTAGTATAGGCAAAACGGATGACATTTTTGCATCCGCCCTCACGGATAGCCTGCAAGTTATGCCGCACTACATCCAGATATGAGTCGGCGATAGGTCCATCCATATATTCCTCCAAGAAGTAATTGGTAAGTATCAGCGTAAAGCCCTCATTGTATATACCATTCACGCGCACAGGTAGAAGTTGCGTCGGATTCGGGCTGTGCATATCAAAATAGCGGTGAAAACCGCGCTCGGGATTGCAGAAGATAGAATCTTCCAAAACCGCCAGCGTCTCATGACGTAAACCGTCAGCCGGTTCGGGTTCAGGTTCGGGCACCGGATTTTTGGGGGTGCATGCGATAATAGCAAAAACACATAGCAGAACAAACTGGCACAATGGGTTCTTCATATTAGTTTTGTTTACAGGTTCAAAATGATGTCCGTAACGGGTTATATAAAACAGTCGCAAGCGACTGCCCCGAAGGGCAGACGCCTACGACATAATAAATAATTAATCGTTCAGAGGTACGTTCAGCAACGCCGGGTAAACAGGCTCACCTGTTTCCTCATCAGGAACAGCTGCGGGCAGTGCGCCGAGCTCAATCCAATCAGCGGTGTCAACATATACACCAACCTTGAATACTTTCGGATTTGTGTTCGGCAGGTACGAACGTCTAATCGAACCCTCAATAGCCATGTGGCCCTTGCCAAGATCCTTAACTTCGGATACCGTGATTGCGTTGGCAGCCTCTGTGTCAATCCAGTTGCCGTCCCATGCGTCCTGAGGAACACCTTCGGCGAACTTATAGATCGGGCAGTTCTCATAGCCCTCGCTTATGCTACCCTGGAGCAGAACCTCCGTTCCGGCATTCGACCAGAAGTAAGCAGCATAACCGGTTTCAGGGTTATCGTCCATGTCAATCAGCATGTTCAAAATGTCAACTTCCATCTCTGCATCATACTCAGCATAGAAGTAAATGAACGAAGCATCAGAGCAGAACTTGATGGCAAACAAACCGTTGGCATCATCATCGTCAACAGAAGATGCAGCAAGGAGATTTGCGGGAACCTTGCCCCAGTCCTCGAAGTTGCCATCTACCTTGATTTCAACAGCTTGCTTTGCAAGAACTACGTTGTCCTCAATAAAATTCTCTCCTGCAGCATTTTTAGCTGTCAGTTTAACGGTGTAAGTACCGTAATCAGCATAGGTGTGCTCAGGATTCTCCTCTGTGGATTTCTGGCCATCACCAAATTCCCACGTAAAACCTGTTGCATCCTTCGTCATGTTGGTGAACTTAACAGTCAGACCGCTTGCCTCATAACTGAAACGAGCCTTGGGGGCTTCACCTGCATTCTTGTCCTTGCAGGATACTGCAAGTACTGCTACCATAGCAATAATACTTGCGAATAAAAATGTTCTTTTCATGATGATGAAAAACAATTAATAAATAAAACGTTTTAATTATTAATCACGGATCAATATCCGAGATTTTGATCTATTCCGCTAACGGAAATTTCTCCATAAGGAATCGGGTAGATTATTCTCCAATCGGTAGGTTCAACTTCTTCCCAATTCTGTACTCCACCGAACCGGCGATCCATCTTACGGTTGTTACGATAAACGTCAAACATTCGGTGTCCCTCGAACGCGAGTTCCATACGGCGCTCGTCGAGTACTATATCCAATACATCGTCATAGCCATGCATATTGCCGGAGAACATGCCCTCAGCGGGGATACCTGCACGTTTACGGATAGCATCCACGTCAGCAAGAGCCTCGGTTTTCTTTCCGAGTTTGGCATATGCTTCTGCGCGGTTGAGCAGCACCTCACCCCAACGCAACATAACAGGAGAAGAGAGCATAGGATCGCCGTCTTGGTATGAGAATTTCGTAACGAAGTAGTTGGGGAAAGTAAAGCGGAGTACCGGGAACTTCATGATACGTGCGCCACACTTCTCGCCTGCATAGGTTACATAATGCAAGGTATATTCGCCTGCTTCGTCAGGTTTGTTCATACCATTGACTTTAACATCTTCAATACGATATTTCGCCTTTTTACCATTCTCATCCTCTACCTCACAATATCTACCCTCATCGTCTGTTTTAACCTCTGCATACATATTGCTACGGAATCCGACAGAGTCAGCCTTGACAGGGAAGAACACGGTCGTCTTTCCGGTCAAAGGATTCTTCTTGTCCGTTTCCTCCTGCATGACGATATAACTCAGACGCTTATCGTCAGGATAGCGCTCGTAGAGATTGAGCAATGGGTCACTGGCATAGACCTCTCCCCATCCTATACCATCGTTGAGGAACATGGCACCTATACTAGCTTGACCGCGAGACTCCAATGCGGTATGTGCTACGCAGAACAAAGTCTCCTTGCTGGTCAGTGCGTTGGCAAAATATTTCTCGTAGTCAGCATCCAGATGAGCAACGGGATCTCCCATTTCAGCAATAACGTCAAGCACTTTCTGGTTTTCTCCTTTGTAGAGATATACGCGGCTAAGTAATCCGAGTGCTGCGTTCTTGCTGGCGTAACCAGCGTTACCACGAGGTTTGTTCATCAATTCAGCAGCCTTAATCAGGTCTTTCTCCACCTGGTCATAGACCTCTGCTACCGTGGCACGTGTGGTTGTTTCGGTGTTGGTCCCGACGCGGAGCACAACACCTGGATTATTACCATTGCCCTGCACATACTGCTTGCCAAAAAGATTCACCAAATGGAAATGCATGAGTGCGCGAAGGAAGTATGCCTCACCAAGGAGTTGGTCACATTCTTGGGATTGTCCTTCTTTGAAACCTTCTATCACATTATTGGCGGTGTAGATAACTTTGTATGCCACCCACCAAAGCGTACCGACATTCTGGAGGTTGTCAGTCATCTTCAAGCATGCCGCCTGATACAGCGGGTCTGTGGTACGACCAGAGAGACAGGTATTGTCGGCAGGAAACTCTGCGAATTGGAAGTAGTGACGGATATATGTGTTACCGGAAGCCCATCCTAGATAGTCTTGTTCCTCCTTGAGCATAGCGTAGCAACCATCCACGATATACTGCGCGCCACTCTCATTAGACATCAGCACATTTCCATTCAACTCGTCCGAAGGGAAATAGTCGAGTTTGCAACTGCTGAAACCGAGCACTACAACAAGTGCTGCGATTAGATATAATAACTTTTTCATATTCATTATAATTTTAGTGGTGATTACGTGTTTACGTGATTTCGCGATTACGATTTACGGAATCAGAACTCAATCTCTATGCCACCCATAATGTTACGTGCAACAGGATATTGATCAACATACATACCAGCGAGTCTGCCGGTGGAAGTAGTGATACTTACCTCGGGATCCATACCTGAGAATTTGGTAGCAGTCAGGAGATTGTCAGCCGATATATATACACGGCACTTACTCATAATGTTCTTCGGGATGAGTGAGTGAGCGAAGTCGTACGCCAATGTAATGTTTCTGAGACGGAAGTAACTACCATCCTCGAGGTAACGTGACGATACGTTGTTGGAGTCATGGTTACCAAGCAGCACTGCCTTCGGGTGAGTAGCGATGTCGCCTGGTTGCTCCCAACGTGTCCAACCAAGCTTGGAATCAGTAATGGAGTATTGTCCGTAGCCTACGTACGCACCATCAGCATCCAGTGCTTGACGGTTGTAGTTATACACCTTGTTGCCGAATGTGAAGTTGGTGTTAATGCTCAGCGAGAGTCCCTGCCAGCTCACCTGCGTATTCAAACCGCCTTGGAAAAGTGGGGTAGCCTTTCCGACCACATGTTCGGTAGCGAGGTTGTAGTTGTTGGTAGTGGTCTTGTTGCCATTCTCGTCAATGATATACCACAACGGGTCACCATTGGCCGGATCAACACCTGCCCACTCTTTCATGTACCACGAGTAGATATCCTGCCCTTCCTTTACCTGTTGGTTAACTGAGTTAGCCGTCTGCAAGAAAGGAATGTGGTCTGGCGTGTAGGTCACGCGGTTCTTGTTGAAGCCGATATTGAAGCCAATATTCCAATGCCAGGCTTTCGTCTTGATGACCTCTGCATCAATGCGGTATTCAATACCTTGATTGCGTACAGTACCGGCATTCTTGGTGATTTCAAAGAATCCTGTCGATGGAGCAACGGGCACATTGAGCAGAAGACCTGTGTTATCAGTATTGTAGAGATCAATCGACATGTCGATGCGGTTGATGAACGTAAGGTCAATGCCCACAGCAGCCATGTTAGCCGTCTCCCAATGGAGAACAGGGTTGCTCAGACGACTTGGAATAGCGGACGTAACATTTTGATAAGAAGTGTTGAGCGTAAACGTGGAGAGATACTTGTACGACGGGATATTATTATTACCCGTTATGCCGTAACTTGCACGGAGTTTCAAGAAACTAACCACTTTCTGATCCTGCATAAAGCCCTCGTTGCTAATCAACCAACTTGCGGAAACCGAGGGGAAATAGCCGACGCGGTTCTCCGGCGCGAAGATAGAACTTGCCTCTGCACGGAACGTAGCGTTGATAAAGTAACGCTTTCCATAGTCATAGCCGGCTTGAACGAATGCTGCCCAACTTGCTCCCGGAACTTGATAGCCTGATACCGCGTACGGTATAGTGGCATTAAGGGCATCGACTCCGTTAGGCATACCTGTACCTTCTGATGTTGTATATTCGCTATTCCACAAGCCGTACTCGAAGCCAACCATACCGTTCACAGAATGCGAGCCCCATTGGTACGAAGCTTTCAGAATGTTGGTCGTTCCGAATGAGTTAGACTGATCAAGCGACTCACCAATATAGCCGTTGGGATGATCTGACGAATAACTGCGCGGGTCAATATAGGATGTCCATTTACCATTGCTATGCGAGAAGCGATTGGTAGATTGGAGCGTCAGCCAATCGGTGATATGGAAGTTCAATTGCAGATCTGCGCCCATTGAGAGACCTTTGCCGCGCGAATAGTCATACTGCGTGTTATGCAGAGCATTCCACTTATCTTGCGAATACCACGGTCCACCGGTGTCAGGGCGTTTTGCGGAGTTGATATACACGAGATTTCCATCTTTATCATAAGGATTGTCCCACGGCATCTTCGTATAAGCATCGTTCATCAACAGCCATGAGGCTTCGCTCTCAGTTCTGGACTTGTCAAAATAGGCGCTGATCTTCATGTCAAGCCACTTGAATACTTCCGCGTTAAGATTGACACGTCCGGAGAATTTGTCAAAGCCCGTATTGATAAATGTACCGTCCTGTTTGTAGTAGTCGAACGAAGCGTAGTAACTGAGTTTCTGACCACCGCCAGCCACGGAGATATAGTAGTCTTGGGTCACGCCGTTTTTAAAGAAATAGTCCTTCCAGTCATGATCCTCATCAAGCAATGTCATCGGACGCAAATCCTTGAAATCGTTAGGCTTATACATCGACTTGTGGTAGTAGTATAGTTCTTCTGATTTCATCATCTTGTAGTTACCAAACAGCGGTTGTGTTGAACCGGCTGTAGCGCGCACGGTAATGCGTGCTTTCTCATTGCGCTTGCCTTGTTTGGTGGTAACAACGATTACACCGCCTGCAGCGGCAGCACCGTAGATACCCGTTGCACCGGCATCTTTCAGTACGGTAATCGTCTCTACATCGTTGGGGTTAAAGTTACCGCCCATCACACCGTCCACTACGTAAACAGGATCGCTGGCGGCGGTGATAGAACCTGTACCACGGATGCGAATCTCTGCACCGGCACCCGGCTGACCTGTAGCGTTGCTGACTTGTACACCGGCAACTTTACCTTGCAACATGTTACCTACATCACTGGTAGCGACATCCGTCAAGTTCTCTGCATTCACCGTTACAGCAGCAGAGCTTAACTCGGCACGTTTCACTGCCGAGTAACCGATAGATACCACCTCTTGCATCTGGATAGCATCAGATTCCATAATTACAGACATACTCTCTACGGCACGTACCGAGATAGTCTTGTAGCCAATGTACGAGAATTGTAACACCGCTTTGTCAGGCACTGTGCATTCGAAGTTACCGTCGAAGTCGGTAATAGTGCCTTGTGTTGTACCCTCAACGAGGATACTTACACCAATCAGAGGCTCCGAGCCGTCGGCATCGATAACCTTACCCTTGACGTTGATGTCGGCGAATGCCGATACAGCAAGCATCAGGCTCAATAAGATTGCTGGAAATCTTTTCATGGGTTAATTTATTTTGGGTTAGTTTTTATAGTCGAAAGATAAAAGACCGTTTCACTCAAAGATAAAAGCCTAATTAGCCACTAACTTGAGCAGATAACTTCTTTCAAAGTTTACATCAATCTTCGGATTGCTGCCGTCCACGGTGAACTCACGCGGCTCGTCAGCCGTGTACTCGATAGCGGTGTAGGTCTTAGCGGGATCGAGTCCGCGGAGCTCTATCGTGCCGCTATACGACGGAACGGGCACCGTAGTTGCATCCACGTGTGCTGGATTCATAGCACCTTCGGGCTCAACCGGATCTACGTAGAACGCATAGTACAGCGCATCGTTCTGACGGATTACATGCGCCTCGGGGTAGTCAAAGCCCCACGTATAGAGGTTCAAGTATTCACCGCGGGCGAGGTTGTTCTCCTTATAGATCTTCATCCATTTGCGAACCAGCGCTTCTTTCTCCGGCGTCAAGAGGAACGGACCTTCCTTCCAGTCGGGATTGTCTTTCGGCCAGGTGAACTTCGTGCCGATGACCGAACCCGTACCGATCTGCGATGCGAAGTCATCACCGCCGTCGGTCAACTCAATATGGTCGCCGTAATAAGCGAGAGCCGGAGCCATAGCGGCGTAGGCTTTACGTTTCATGCGCACCTGACGCGAACTCATCGGGTCGGAAGCTACAGCCTGATTGATCTGAGGAATAATCCAATAGTTCACTGCACACCCGCACGGGCAGATCTGAATAACTGCATCGGACTTGTACTGACGTGCCTGCTTGTAAATCTTCTCGTAATACGTGTACATCTTCGCCGGTGCTTCCCACGCATTATCCAATCCTGTATGCTCATTGTAATCAGGCAGACAGCAGTTCAGGTGCTGACCATCGATCTTCAATCCGTCGAAGTTCCATCTTTGCATGAACATCTTCAGCAAGTCTTTCGTATATTCATCCACAGCCGGATTGATCGGCGAGAGATACCAACTATCCCACCACGTGATATACTCATGTGCCCACTCTTCGGTCAGCAACAACATCTCCGGATGCTCCTTGACGAGCTTCGTGTCAGGGTCGGCTGCCAGCGGCGCCCACCACAGTTTAGCTTTCATGCCGCGCTTGTGCACCTCGTCTGTGATATGACGCATATCCGCATCTCCTCCGGGGAAATACTCGTTGGTATTCCAGTCACCTTCGGCAATCTGATAACCATCATCAATATCCACCCACGTGAAACCGAGCTCTGCGACCTTATCCAAGGTGCCCAACACCATATCCATCTTAAACGGGCGACCGTAACCCCAAGCGCACCAGACGGGCTCAAACGCCTCGGGTTCGCTGGGCTGCATCTCGATGCCGAGGTTCACCTGCATGTACTCGGAAAATGCACGCAGAGCGTTGAAGTAATCGCCCTTATGGTTATAACGGAACGCCTTATAGCACGTGAGTGTATCGCCCTTGGCAAGTTCCTTGGGTTTGGGCTGATCGTAGCGCAGACAGGCGGTAACCTTGTTGTCGTAACGCTTCCACTCCACGGGCATCGATATCATGCGAAGTTCGGGTTCGAAGAGTCCGATAGCCTGACCACCGTCACGCTGCCAGAGGTCGAGAACGGGTATTCCTCCGCCGTAGTCGGTATTGTTCATGCCGAGGTAGTTCTGCTGCGCAAAACCTTCTTTTACCGGCAGCACCCAATCCTTGCGTTCTGCGGTCGATGACGGTTGCAATGACCAAACGACATCTTCCTTCGGTTCGATTGTAGTGCGGCAAAGCTCATAACCCTTGACTGTTACCGGCTTGCCAAGATTGATGAAGCGCGTCTCAATAACCTCCAGCCCGGGAACACCCTCCACAGGAGTGATAGTCTGCTGTTTCACCACATGCAACCCGTTCCGCTGGTAAGGGAACTCTTGCATGTCTGCTTCCGCACAGATCAGTCGCTCCGTGTCCGCCTTCGGCTGGCAAGCTGTGAATGCTATTGCCGCTAATATGAAATATATCGCTCTTTTCATAAAACTTTCAACTATTTATACTCGTTGAGAATACGATATGCATTGTCGTGGTATATCTTCTTCAGCACCTCATCCGGCAGGCCAAATCCCGACAATGCCCAGTGGTAGTTGTACTCGGGCACGTAGAAGTGCTCGTCGTTGGTCTCGAGTACGCGGAAGATGCCGTGGTACATCGAGGGTTCAAAGCCGTTGTCCGTACCGAAGAGTACGCGGTCCTGATACTTGATGAGGAACTCGCGCGTAGCGCGTGGCGTGTGTGCGCTCTCCGCTACGCGGGCGGAAATATCTACATACATGTTAGGATACTTGTCCAACAGTGCGCCCAGACGCGGCCAGTCATGCGTCATGTTCAGGTAATGGCATGCAATGAACAATGTTCCGGGGTTCTCGCGAACGGCATTCTCGAATGTCGAAATAAGTCGGTCATAGCCGTAGCAGTTCGTCGTATCCACGTGCCATGCTACGCCATTAGGCAGACCGTCGTTCTTGTCGTCCATCGGCAGGTACATCCAGATAGGCTCGGCTATATGAATACTGATCGGCATCTTCAGTTCGCCGGCTTTGCGGATGAGCGGTTGGATACGCGGGTCGTCAATATGGATATCTTTGCCTTCTGTCGGACGAGCATACGTATCGCCCTCGCCTTTGTCGCCGAGCTCGCCAACGCCCGTTGCGCCAAGCTCGTTATGATAACGCTCCAACAGTTCGCAAGCTTTCTGAATACCATCCTCACTCATGTCGGAGTAGTCAAAGCAGCACCAGAAGCGAAAGCGGTCTTTGTACGGGGCGTAGAGCTCAACGACCTCCTCAAACGGGCGGCCGATCCACGAGCAGTGCATGAGAGCTGTGTGCTCCACGCCTACAGCGTCCATCGTTGCCACCCACTGTGCTATCTGCTCGGCATTCTCCACATAGTCATGGGAGTGCATATCAATAATCGGGAACTTGGCACGGGTAACTTCGGTCACGGGCAGGTTGTTCGCCACGTCGGGGAAGAAGTCACGCACAAGGACTTTGTCCAGAGGCGAAGCCGCTTCGTCAGCAGCCTTGGGGGCATTACATGCCGCGAGCACCAGTGCGGCGGAAAACAGAAGGAGTAGATGTTTTTTCATGTTGTTTCGGTTTATGCGTAGGCGCATTTTTATTTTTCACGGCGCAAAGTTACAACTTTTTTTTGAATTTTCCAAATTTATTATTATGCTCTAAAGCATATTTTCGAAACATTTATCAATAAGGTATATATTTTCAATATATTAAGTCAAAATAATAGCTCTTTCGCAATGTTTCGAAAATAAGAAACGAAAGATTTTATTTGCAAATGTCGAAATTTTTTCGTAACTTTGCACCCGAATTCGCACATCAATCGTACATCGTACATACTTAAATCGTACATGACATCATGAATGCATCATCGGCAAAGGAACGCAGGGCACTGATTCTGCAACTGCTGGAACAGAAATCCGAAGTACAGGTCACCGAACTCAGTCGGGAGACCGGTATATCCGAAGTCACTATCCGCAAGGATCTCACCATCCTTCAGAACCGCCATCTGCTGCTCCGTACGCGCGGCGGCGCGATGCGCAAGCCCGTGGAGAACGACATCGAGGAGACTGCCATCGACCGCAAGCGGCTGTTTAACATCAAGGACAAGGAGCGCATCGGCGAGGAAGCCGCAAGACTCATCAAGGACGGCGACTTCATCATGCTTGACTCCGGCACGACGACGCTGGAGGTAGCGCGTCACCTCGGGCAGTTCCACCACCTGAGGATACTGACCAACGCCATGAACATCGCCACGGAGCTGATGCAGTACAAGCGGTTTGACGTGGTGCTGCTCGGCGGCAACGTGCGCGTGAACAGCCACTCGATGGTCGGGCCGTTGGCACTGTCCGTACTCCGTAACTTCCGCGGCTACAAGCTCTTCCTCGGCGTGGACTCGTTCTCGCTGGAGAACGGTGTCTCTACGCCCGATCTCGAGGAAGCACTGTTGAACCAAGTGATGGTGCAGCAGGCAGGGAAGGTCATTGCTGTATTCGACTCATCGAAGTTCAACAGGCGCAGTTACGTGCATGTGGCGGATGTGAAGGAACTGGACTACATCATCACTGACCGCGCTATCCCCGTTGGCCTGCCGTCCAAGCTGAAAGCCGCCGGCATTGAGGTCAAGATGGTGTAACCTCCCACAAACACGACAAAGGCGCGCCACTTAGCGCGCCTTTGCTATATGTATCAGCCATGATTGGCTGATCTGTCATCCTACTACTTAGCGGATAACCTGACCTTGAACGTTGAACTTCTCGCCGTTACGGATAATAACGATCTGTCCGTTCTCAATCAGTTTCACAGCCTTAACGTCAGCGTTGGTGTTGCTGATGCCTGTACTGGTCGGGAAGGCGATAGACAATGTGTTGGTCTCGTAGGTCCAAGTGAAGGTGTATTCACCATCAACATCAGCAGCGAGCTTCAAGTTACCTTGACCAGACTCGATAACGGCCGAGTTGCTCTCGCGGCTGAACGCAGCACCATTAGCGGTCCAGTTGCCTGAACCACCGATACGCATACCGAACTCGTAGTTACCGGCAGCGATCGTCAGCTTCAGCGAAGCCGTTGCATTGCCCTCAGCAAGAGTGAAGTTCTCAGTGTCTTTCCATTCGCCTGTGAAGTTACCGTGCATAGCAACGGTCGGGATAACAACTGCTTCACCGGTCTTAACAGCATCAGCAGCCACTACGTTTCCTTCCGGATTGTAGGTGATGGTGATGGTATAGATACCAGCCGCAGGGATGTTCAATACATAGTCTTGTGCCGGATAAGCAACCGCCCAATCATGATCCTGGCAAACCTTGAACTTCACATCACCGGCAGCAAGTGTCAGACCTGTCTTCTCCCACTTGTAGGTGCCATCCTCGAGCTTGATCATGTCGTTAGCCGTATTTGCCGGATCCCAAGTTATACCGAACGCTACATCCGAGCTACCAGCTACGGTATAAGTATGCTCTGCACTCTCAGCCTCTCCTATCACGAGGTCGTAGATCTCAATAATAGTACCTGCCTCAGCATAACCGAAGTCAAAAACGAGTTGGCCGTTACCATCAACACCTGCGATTTGCTCTTTGCTGTAAACGAATTCTTGGTCAGCTACAAGGCTGATGGTGTTGATCTCACTAACCATGATAGGATCATTGTTATTCTCCTGCCACTTGATGGTAGCACCGTTCACGTTCTTGTTAGCTTTCATCTTCACGCTGAAGTCGTAGAACTTGCCCGGTTCAGCCTTAACGGCATTGATGAATACCTGACCTTGCCATGCAGCAACTTTCGCGAGAGCAAGCGTAACGGTGATCTTACCGGTCTCCGGATCCCAAACAGCGCTGGACTCGTTATCAGCATCCCAGCCGTCGCCGGTAGCGAAGTAAGTATGGTCAATCGGGTTAACCGGTTGCGGAGTCACGCCACCTGCGCGCTCAACCTTCAGCATCGTGACAAACATACCGGTATTGCCATAACGACCGAGGAAGAGAGAATCCTGATCAGCCTCCAGCGTGTAGGTCTGAACAATCGGGTCACCGGCCTTGGTACGACCATTGATCGTCGAAGCAGAGTCAGACAGCCAGATACGGGTATCGCCGTTAGCAGCACGCAAATCGATTTGTGCATACTTGGTATCATCGGCATTGTTGAATACAGCAGCTACGCTGAGTACATCACCAGCCTTGAAACCACCTTCAGCCGGCTTGATAGCAATCCACTTGCCGTCTGCATAAACATACGAACTACCGAACTTGATAGCCGGAATTTCATCCGTGTTGGTGTGAATCTTAACAGTTGAAACTTCTACGCCGGTAGCACCAAGGATTGTGGTACCGACTTCACCAGCCCAGTCGTAGATAACTTTTTTCTCAACCGGAGCAGAAGCCTCGAACTTCGACCATTCGCCTTCGCAGCCCGGGTCACCCCAAACTTCAGCAGCAGCAATGGTGAACAAATCCTTATCGTCAGTCGGAATAGTCTGGTCTTTGGTCTTTGCACCCCAGTCAGCGATGTCGCCTGTACCGTTTACGCGGGTGAAGATACACATATGATAGGTGTTGACGTCGAGTTCAATCGACCATACATCTGTCTCACCCTCAACCGGAGTCATACGCTCACCCGGCCATGCAGCCTTCGGATTGCCATTGTCATTCCAAGTATAGCAAGCTACAGCAGCACCATCTTTTGTCCACCAATCTTGTGTCATTTTGCAGTAGATGGTCTTCATCTTCGGTTCAACAGGAGCCGGAACCCAACGCGGGTCACCGATCGGCTCACCGTCATTCAGCGTCAAAGCCGGAGAACCTTCACCAAGAGTGAAGTTACCCTCAGCAGCATTCACGAATTTCGGATCTTGTTGGATGCAGTTTGTTTGGGTAACAGAACTATGAATACCAGTACCGGAATCCTTCAGATAGTTGAAAGTGATACAGTTGCTAGCTGTTACACCACGCATAGCACGGATACCGTCCTGTGCGGTCGGGAGCATGAAGATACAGTTGGAAACAGTACCTTTAGCAAGCGTAATTTTCGAAACGCAAGAGTAATCCGTGTTCATCGGGATTACATTATAGAACGTACAATGGTCAACCTGCAAGGTAGCTTCCGTAGCGCGAATATCAATAATACCTGCATAGTAACTCTCCGTGTTGGTAGAGATATTTTCGAAAGTACAGTTTTTGACACTTACCATCGGCTTACCTTCAGCGTTCTCAATGAAGACAATGCTCTTCATAAGGTCATGGAAGTAGCAGTTCTCAAATTTCATCGCTGCCACCTTATTGTCAGTGTTGCAGTAGAACATCGATTTGTTGAGATTAAAACCGTAGAGCTCGCAGCCACGGAATGTACATCCGTTAGGAGTACCATCCGTAACATAAAGAAGGTGCTCATACCAATCTGCCAATTCAGTCAAACGGGAAGCATCGATTTTTACGTTTTCGAAGATGGCGTGACCGCCATTAGAAACGGTAATAGGCACTTTGGGTTGGATAATAACCTCAGCACCCTCGGCTGCTTTAACAGTTACCGCTTTGCCATCAAAAGCGATGTAGTTGCTGTTGGACTCTACGTACGTTCCGGCAGCCATAACGATCTCATCGCCATCCGCAGCACTATTCAGCGCAGTACGAAGAGCATCGGGGGTTTCATTGGTGATGTTAATCACCGCTGCATTCGCTGCAAATGCGAACAGCACGGCAGCAAATAAAGAGAGGATCTTTTTCATACAAAATTAGATTTGGTTAATAATATAAGGTTAACTTTTGTGTGTTCTCACAAATTCGCTTACAAAGTTACAACTTTTTTTGCAAAGTTGCAAATTTTGAGAGCAAAAAAGTACAAATTATTGCATTTTTTTTATAATTTCCCGCGAAAACCGGCTTCGCGGGAAATTATTTTTGCATTTATTTTACGTTCTCACCAAGCACGTTGTATATCTTACCGTCACGGCGGATGAGTACCTGGCCGTCACGGATGAACTTGTTCGCCTCGACAACCGCAGCCGTATAGTCAACAGCCTGCGTGGATTCGATGAAGATGTAGCCACCGAATACGCTCCACTCCTCATTACCTGCCGGGCGGAAATAGACCGTCTTCTGCCCTGCGTGTGCCGCATCAATGACATACTCCTTGCCGAAGCCTGCGGGATACCAGGTCTCCTCACCTTCGGATATGCCGACAACCTTGATGCTCATGCCTACCTCGAGTTTGGTATCCAATGTATATTCTCCGGGCACCTCTGCGTTCTCGGTGAACTTATACTCATCCTTCGCCGCCCACTCGGTCATTGAGCCTGCCAGATAATATGTCGGCGGTTCGGGGCATTCGGTTTCCTCAATGATGACATCATAGATCTCAATGACATCGCCGGCTTTTGCATAACCGAAGTCAAGCACAAGGATACCGTTGCTCCCATTCTCTCCTAAAACACCGGCTACCACCTCGTCATATACATACTCCTCGTTCTCGCCGAGGTTGATGGTCTGGTTCTCGTAGATGACATTAGGCACATTGTTGTTTTCCTGCCATTTGAGCGTAACGCCGCCGAGGTCGTGGTTGGCCTTGAGCTTGAGTGCCACACGGTAGCACTTGCCGTCTTCGGCAAGGATGCCTTGGTACATGACTTGGGCTTTCCACTGGGCGTCTTTGTCCTCGCGGATATAGACGATAGCCTTGCCTGTCGCCTCGTTGTAGGTGAGGTAGGAGTTAGTCTCCGGTTGCCAGTTGGCATCGCCGAACCAGGTCTTCCACGGTCCGAGATCCTTACGCTCCAAGGAGATATAACCGCCGAACCAGTCGTCACCGCCTTGTCCGTCCGGACGGAAGTGGATGGTATATTCGCCGGAAGCTTTCACTTCATAATAGTTGGTGTTGACACCACCCGGATACCAATTGTTGTCTTCGATGGTTGCTCCGTCGGAATATACAACCTTGAATGTCTCGCCTGCCAGCAGCAAGCTTGCATACAGGTACTCGGCTTCGTTCTCGGGGTTCTTGGTCAGTTTGTACTTCGGATCCACCGTTACCTCGTTCATCGAGCCTACGATGTAATAATCCATCGTCGGGATCCAGCGCAGGTCACCCAGATCCGAGCCGTCGGTGCCGGCACCGAACGCCGGAGACCCTGCACGAAGGAAGAAGTTGCTGTTGGCAGCGTCGCGGAAGAGCGGGTCAGCCTGGATACAGCCGGTGATGGTCGGTCCGCTGTGAATACCCGTATTGTCATCCTTGGTGTAGTTGAACGTCAGGCAGTTCTTGACCTCGCCGTCAGCGTTGTACACAGCACGTCCGCCCGCATACTCCTCCGGCATCATGAAGATGCTGTTGGATACAACCGGTGCTATCGCATTGGGGATCTTGATTGCCCCGTAGTCGGTGTTTTTCACCTCGCAGTTGTAGAACGTGCAGTGGTCGATGAGCACCTTGCCCGAGGTAGCCTGTACATCAATCACGCCAAGCGACGGAGCGTTGGCATCGGTAGTGATGTTGGCAAAGGTGGAGTTGGTAATCTCCAGACCGGTAATGCTGGCATACTTCAGACTGACGCAGTTATAGAGGTTGTCATGGAAATAGCAGTTGTTGATCACCACAGAATCCAACTGCCGATCCGAACGGGTGTGGATGATAGCGTTACTCTTCTGCTTCCAGCCATAGAACTCACATCCGTTCAGGATGAGTTTCTTGTCTGCCGACCCATCCGCCGGCACGATGACCTCACTGTAACTGCCCAGGTCACTCAGGTGCCCGCAGTCGAACTTGATATTGATGAACTCGGCACGCGCACCGGATTTCAGGCGCACAGGAACCTTCGGTATCAGAATAACTTCGGCACCCTCCTCCGCCATGACGGTTACGTTCTTGCCGGTGAAAGCGATATAGTCGCTGTTCGACTCAATATACGTACCGGCTGCCATAACGATTACATCACCGCTGGCGGCATTGCTCAAAGCCTTGCGCAGTGCATCCGTCGTGCCGTCATTGATGTTTATCACGTTTGCATTCGCCACCAACGCTACCAGCATTGCTGCGAATATTGAAAATATCTTTCTCATACGGATTAGATTTTAATTGTTAGCCTGTTCATTATTGCTCCACCTTCTGTCCGAGCATGTTATATACCTGACCGTTCTTGAGGATGAAGATCTGTCCGCCACGGATGAACTTCTCCCCTTCGCGCATCAGCATCTCCACATTCTCAACGCCGACTATCGGAGCTGTGTGCTCCTTGGTGCGGCGCACCTTCATCGTGTTGATCAGTGTGGCGTTGCCCTTCGAGTCCGCAGTATAGGAATTGAGCTCGATGCCGTCATCCTTCACCGTGAACTTCGTGAACGAAGGTGCACCGGGCTGACCGAACATACCGGTGAACAGGTCGAAGTAGTTCTCTACATCGTGGTGGCTGCCGTCAAACAGCAACTCCGGATCGGTTGTGTACTTGTCCTCCATCTTCTCACGGCTGTACGGATAGTAGCGCTTGCGACCGCAGGTAGCGCCGATGAAGTAGAGTGTACCGTCGTCGGTGGTGAATGTACCGCCTTCAATACCGCTCATGTTCGTATTCGTATTAACTGCAACATGTGTCGTGTCGGTTACAGCACCTTCCACCAGTTTACGCGTGTCGGGGTTAACCGGGCCGATCACCTCATAGCAGTGGTCGTGACCTTGGATAGCCAGGTCGATCTCACACTCCTTGAGGATCGGTAACATGATCTTACGGAACAAAGGTATCTCTGAATCCACAGAGTGTCCCGAACCGGAGAAGATGTTCTTGTGCGAAAGTGTCACACGGTACTTGGTATTCGGGTGCTTGGCAATCTGCTCCTTGAACCAGTTCTGTACATCCGTTGACAGGTACGCCGATTTCATCAGCGGCTCCGGATTAGCAACATGCTCGCTACGCCACCAGTCTTGCAGCGAATAGACGAGGAAGAGCACGTCGCCATAGACGAAACTGTATGTGATACCGTGGAACTGAGGTTTGGTCTGCGCCATCGACCAGAACTCGGTATTCGTGTTGAAGTGGTAGTCGTAGTTCAGCAGCGGGCTGTCGTCATGGTTACCGTCGGTTACGACCATCGGCATCTTCATGATCACCGGACGGATCGACTCCTCGAACCAGCGCTCCCACTCCCATTCGGAGTTAGCTTCAGTACCCGTCTCAACAAAGTCACCCGGGAACACGCAGAACCGTGCATCCGGCGCCGCATTGGCGGCTGCGGTAGCACACCACTTGGCATTCTCCACATACTCGGCATCTTGAATATGGCTGTCGGACATGTAGATGAACGAGTATTCGCCTTGTGCCGCATTCTGCGTGCGGAAATGCCCGATCTTGCTCCAGTGTCCGTTGCCCTCGTTATCCGTATATCCTACACGCCAACTATATGCCGTACCGGGCGTCAGGTTGGTTGCCATAGCCTTATGGCTGACATACTTGTATGCAGTCTTCGGCGACATTCCGGTAGCTTTGATCAGACCGGATGTGGACACCGCATAACGCAACGGAACGGTAGTGGTAGCCTCAGCGTCCAGCGTGAGCATGTTGTCGCCCACAAAATCGGCAGCCGTGGCATTCGCCTTGGCAACGATCTGCACCTTGCCGTCGGTGATACCTTCGTTGGTGAACCACGCGAAAGCCATGTTCGTACGCGGGTTGCCATTGAAGTTAGCCACCATACAGTACGGCTCGGTCTTGGGCACCAGTTTCGTAGCCGCCTCGTTCATCGCGGCTATCTTGTCGGCGATAGCCAGTATCTCCTCATCCGTAGCCCAGAAGCTATCCACACGTGCAGTCTCCTTGGCCACCCAGAACGGAATAAACGACGGGATGGTATAATCCTCAATCTTATAGAGTTCGTCTGCCTCCAACACCTCGTGCGGGTAGAGTACGGGCGGTTTCGGACTGACATTCACCGTTACATAATCGGTGAAGCCGCCATCTTCGCTCTTTGCGCGTACAATAGTCACACCCTCTGCCACGCCGGTGATGATACCATGGCTATCCACCATAGCCACAGCCGGATTGTCGCTCGTCCAGTTCAGCTTCTTGTTGGTCGCCTTACGCGGGGTGAAGACCACCGTAACAGCCACCTGGCTCTCTGCATATACATCCACCGACTCCTGGAAGATATCTATACCCTCCAGCGGGATAAACGGTGCGTCCGGATCGTACTCATAGGCACCTACATCCACGCCGGCACCCTTCGGACGCGTTACTCCGGCGAGGTCTGTAGCAGGCGCTACATCCGCTTTACCTTTGTCAATCAGGTACGAACCGGCAGCTATCGACCAGTCGGCACCTTGCATCTCGGCAATCTGCGCAGGGCCGATCGGTACACCGATAAAACTGGTCGGAGCCACGAAATGCGGACCATCGGCAGCCTCATTATCGGTGTTCAACGTCAAGCTGATGAACGGAGTGCTGTTGAAGCCTTGGTCAGCGATGTTATGGCTGGACGGGGATCCTAAGATATAGTTCGCCGGATCGGCAAAGCCGTCTTCTGCGCGGTTGCCCCACATGACGGAGTTATATACATATCCCTCCGAGTGGATACCGGCGTATTTG